>ENA-OQCX01000533-OQCX01000533.1-human-gut-metagenome-genome-assembly--contig:-NODE-533-length-19653-cov-3.007119_pt1 | contig 19653 bp, 22 predicted proteins | sample MGYA00242762_ERZ504587 | MGnify/ENA primary metagenome ERZ504587 (study PRJEB26092, sample SAMD00036337) | human gut metagenome | host: Homo sapiens | study: EMG produced TPA metagenomics assembly of... | reverse complement strand
GATAATGTTAAGACATATCTTTTGGCAAAAGGACAGCCGTTTGAGATAATAAGCGATATCGGTTCTGGGATTAATTATAAGAAAAAAGGACTTCAGGAATTGATTAGACGAATCTCTCAAAATCAAGTTGAAAAGGTTGTTGTTTTATATAAAGACAGGCTATTGCGATTTGGTTTTGAGTTGATAGAATATATCGCTTCACTTTATAATTGTGAGATTGAGATTATTGATAATACTGAAAAATCTGAACAGCAGGAACTTGTTGAAGATCTGGTTCAAATAATCACAGTATTCAGCTGCAAATTACAAGGAAAACGAGCGAACAAAGCTAAGAAACTTATCCGGGAATTGATACAGGAGGAAACAGATGGTAAAAGCCATAAAAGTAATGCTGATACCAAACAACGTACAGAAAACTAAGATGTTTCAGTACGCAGGTGCTTCAAGATTTGCTTATAACTGGGCTTTGGCCAGGGAAAAAGAAAATTATGAAAAAGGTGGCAAATTCATTTCAGATTCAGAACTCAGAAAAGAATTTACAAAGCTCAGACATTCTGATGAATACGCATGGCTGCTGAATATTTCAAATAATGTAACCAAACAGGCAATCAAAGATGCCTGTACTGCGTATAAGAACTTTTTCAAGGGTTTGCAAAAATTCCCAAGATTCAAGTCTAAAAAGAGATCAATGCCGAAGTTCTATCAGGACAATGTTAAGATACAATTCAGTAATACCCACGTTAAGTTTGAAGGCTTTTCTTCCAGCAGGAAAGCAAATAAGCAGAAAATGAATTGGGTAAGACTTGCAGAACATGGACGTATTCCAACAGATGTTAAATATATGAATCCGAGAATATCCTTTGACGGATTGAACTGGTGGATCAGTGTATGTGTGGAATTTCCTGATTGCAAGGAAACACTTAATGATGATGGAGTTGGTATAGACTTAGGAATCAAAGATTTGGCTGTCTGCTCTGATGCTGTTAAATATAAGAACATTAATAAGAGTCAGAAAGTAAAGAAACTAGAAAAACAGAAACGCAGATTACAGCGTAGTATCTCTCGTTCTTACGAGAAGAATAAGAAAGGGGAAAGTTACTGCAAAACCAATAATGTAATCAAAAAGGAAAAACTTTTATTAAAACGAAATCACAGATTAACAAACATCCGTAAAAACTATTTGAATCAGACCATATCTGAGATCGTAAATCGAAAACCAAGATTTATCTGTATTGAAGATCTGAATGTCAGCGGAATGATGAAAAATAGACATTTATCCAAAGCAGTTCAGGAACAAGGATTTTTTTGGTTTAGAAAACAGCTTGAATACAAATGCAGTGATAAAGGGATCCAGCTTATTGTGGCTGATCGTTTTTATCCATCATCAAAGCTTTGCAGCTGTTGTGGAAATATCAAAAAAGATTTGAAATTATCTGACAGGGAATATAGATGTGAGTGTGGGAATATAATTGACAGAGATTTCCAGGCATCAATAAATCTTAAGGGTTATGGAGAACGATTTGCAAGCTGACACTGAAACGTTAATGCAAATATGTACGGATACGTTAGTCCGGAATTTACGCCTATGGAGAGTACAAGAACTTGTGAGTAGATAGATATTTATATCATCAAAAGCATACTCGTTGAAGTAGGAATGAAACATGGAAGTTTATAACTTTTTATAGGTTTTCAGTAACGGGGGATTTAACAATGACAAAGGAAGATATTATAAAATTGCCAAAGGTGGAATTGCACTGTCATCTGGACGGATCACTGAGTCAGGGATTTGTGGAAAAGAGACTTGGAAGACCGGTAGGAAAAGAAGAACTGAGCGTGTCAGATGACTGTACAAGTCTTGCAGAATATCTGGAAAAGTTTGATCTGCCGGGACAATGTTTAAGAGACGAAGAGGGTCTTGAGGAAGCCGGATATGATGTGCTCAGAAGCATGAAACAGGAGAATGTCATTTATTCTGAGATTCGCTTTGCACCACTTCTTTCAGAGACAGAAGACATGAATTGCAATAAAGTGATTGAAGCAGTTTTAAAAGGTCTTGAGAGAGGAAAAAAAGATTTCGGAATCGAGTTTGGTCTGATCGTATGTGCGATGCGGCATCACAGCGAAGAAATGAACTGGCGCATGATACGTACAGCGAGAGAATATCTTGGCTCAGGAGTGTGTGCAGCAGATCTTGCAGGAGCAGAAGCATCTACCCTATGTCAGAGTTTAAAAATCTGTTCCAGAACACCCACAAGATTGGGATGCCGTTCACAATCCATGCAGGGGAGTGTGGAAGTGCTCAGAATATTATAGATTCTGTGGAAGCTGGTGCAGGGAGGATTGGTCATGGAATCGCAATGAGAGGACATGGTGATCTGATCAAAGAACTTGCCGGAAAAGGAATCGGAATTGAGATGTGTCCGATCAGTAATCTGCAGACGAAAGCAGTAGCAGGCCGGAGGAATATCCGATCAGAGAGTTTTTGGATGGTGGATTAAAAGTAACGGTGAATACAGATAATCGAACCGTCAGTGATACAACCATGACAAAGGAACTGGAATTTATTCAGAAAACATACGGAATTCGAGATGATGAAATCCTGTGTTTGATGAAAAATGCAGCAGATGTAGCTTTTGCAACAGATTCTGTAAAAGATAAATTGTATCGGATAATGAGAGAAGTTTATGGCGCATAAGTATTTACACGAAATGTTACCGGTTTTCAAGTTCAGAAAACAAAGAAAAGGAGTGTGGAAATTGTGTATAAGAAATTAGTTACATGTCTCGAAAGTGTAAGAAAGAAGGTCGAATTTTAAACCAAAAGTAGCACTGATTCTCGGATCCGGACTTGGAGATTTTGCAGATGGAATCAAGATTGAGCAGACCATCGATTATACAGAGATTGAAGGATTTCCGGTTTCTACAGTAAAGGGACATAAAGGTCGTTTTGTATTTGGTTATGTAGAGGATACACCGGTTGTGATCATGCAGGGACGTGTTCATTATTATGAGGGATATAAGATGTCTGATGTTGTTCTTCCGACACGTCTGATGGGAATGCTTGGGGCGAAGAAGATTCTTCTTACAAATGCGCAGGTGGATGCAATCCATCTTATAAAGCCGGAGATTTCATGATGATCACAGATCATATTACAACAGGAGTTCCAAGCCCATTGATCGGACCGAATATAGATGAACTTGGAACGAGATTCCCGGATATGAGCGAAGTGTATAGCAAGCGTCTTCAGGATGTGATCCGCAAGTGTGCAGCGGAGTGTGGCGTTGAGATTCAGGAAGGTGTTTACGTTCAGTTTACAGGACCGAACTATGAGACACCGGCAGAAATAAGACTTGCACAGAGCTGGGGCGGAGATGCAGTCGGAATGAGCACAGCATGTGAGGCTATGGCAGCACGTCATATGGGAATGGAGATTTGTGGGATTTCCTGTATTACAAATATGGCAGCAGGAATCTCAAAAGTGGAACTGAATCATAAAGAAGTACAGGAGACAGCAGATCGTGTGGCAAAATCATTTAAGGAGCTTGTTACAAAAGTTGTTGTAAACATGTAATGGGGTGTGATTTTTATGAAAAAATATAATCGAATTTTTACTATTGTAATTGATTCATTCGGTGCAGGAGCAATGCCGGATGCTGCAGAGTATGGGGATGCAGGAACCGATACAATGGGACATATTTCTGAGTCTGTAGAGGAATTTCATATTCCTAATCTTCAGAAACTTGGAATCGCCAATTTGCATCCACTGAAACAGGTGGCACCGGTAGAAAGACCGATGGGATACTATTCTTTCCTGAAAGAAGCAAGTACCGGAAAGGATACGATGACCGGACACTGGGAGATGATGGGACTTCATATCACGAAGCCATTTAAGACATTTACAGAGACGGGATTTCCAAAGGAATTGATTGACGAACTGGAAAAGAGAACAGGACATAAAGTGATCGGAAACAAGAGTGCCAGTGGAACAGAGATTCTTGATGAACTTGCAGAAGAAGAGATTGCAACAGGTCATATGATCGTCTATACATCTGCAGATTCTGTATTGCAGATCTGTGGAAATGAGGAGACATTCGGACTGGATGAACTTTACCGCTGCTGTGAGATCGCACGTGATATTACGATGAAAGATGAGTGGAAAGTCGGACGTGTTATTGCAAGACCTTATGTTGGAAAGAAAAAAGGTGAGTTCAAGCGTACAAGTAACAGACATGATTATGCGCTGAAACCATACGGAAGAACAGCACTTAATGCACTCAAAGATGCAGGATATGATGTGATCTCAGTCGGTAAGATCTTTGATATTTTCGATGGAGAAGGTTTGACAGAATCAAATAAATCTAAGAGCTCCGTTCACGGAATGGAGCAGACGATTGAAATTTCAAAGAGAGATTTCAAAGGCTTGTGCTTTGTAAATCTTGTGGATTTTGATGCATTGTGGGGACACCGCAGAAATGTAAAGGGATACGCAGAGGAACTTGAACGATTTGATGTGAAATTAGGAGAATTTCTTGGTGGATTGAGAGAGGATGATCTTCTGATCATTACTGCAGATCACGGAAATGATCCGACACATACAGGAACAGATCATACAAGAGAAATGGTTCCGTTTTTCGCTTATTCTCCATCTATGGAAGGATACGGAAAACTGCCGGATTCAGATACATTTGCAGTGATCGGTGCAACAATTGCAGATAATTTCGACGTAAAGATGCCGGAGGGAACGATCGGAGCATCTATCCTGGATGAACTGAAATAAAAACTGAGAATGAAAATAATACGAAAAGCAAATTAATTTTCATCTTAAGGTAATGAAGTTTAGAACAAGGAGACAGAGAAAAATGGATGAAAGATTGAAACGACAGCTTGATTTTGCATTGGAAATAGATAAGGAAAAAAATATTCTGAGACAGACACATCTCTCAGAGCATGGCAGACGGGAAAACGATGCAGAACATGCATGGCATATGGCGATTATGGCATATCTTTTCAGAGAGCATTCAAACGAATTGGTGGATATTGCAAAGGTAATGCTGATGTGTCTGATCCATGATATTGTGGAGATCGATGCGGGTGATACGTATGCATATGATACAGAAGGTTTGAAAACTCAGAAAGCAAGAGAAGATGCGGCGAAGGAAAGAATTTTTTCAATCCTTCCGGAAGATCAGAAACAAGAGCTGATTTCTCTTTTTGATGAGTTCGAGGCATTTGAAACAGCGGAATCTAAGTTCGCACATGCAATGGATAATCTACAGCCGCTGATGCTAAATAACAGCAATGGTGGAAATGATTGGAAAGAGCATGGAGTGTATGCTGAGCAGGTTTATGGCCGTCAGAGAAAGACGAGTCTGGGATCAGAAAAGATATTCGAAGTTGTGGATCAGATCATTCAGGAGAATATAAAAAAGGGAACAATTAAAGAATAAAATGTGAAAAACTTTCTTGTAAAATGAAATGAATGTGAAAAAGAATTGCTGCTGTTCTAAAAATAGAGGGACAGCAGCAATTCCTTATTGAGAGGGCAAAAATCGGATGAGACTATTTATAACCCATTACCAGGAACATTGGTTTGATCGTAACGATTTCATCATACTCTTCTTTTTCGACTACGACGTTAGAATTCAATGCTTTCAAGTCTTCCTTTAAAAGCTTCAGTGCTTCAGAAATTGTCTCTGCACGACCTTCTTTCATAATATCCTGCATTCTTTTTAACACGATTGGATGTGCATAATATGCAGGAACCGGAAAGTCCGGATATTTTTTGATGTATGTTTCCATTTGCTGGATGGATTGTTCCAGCTGATTTTCGATATATTTTTTATTGTTTTTGGAAGTCGGTAATACATTTGCTCCTGCGAACAGGAAAATTGCAGCTAATCCGAATAATAGGAAATACATACCGAATCCGGCATGAGTCAGAAGGGAGTAGATTCCATAAAGGAATGCTCCGATGCCCAATATTACAACAGCAAGAGCGACCCATTTATAAGCGGGATTGCTTCTGTCATAGGTTCTCTTTTTCTTCGCCGACAGGCTCAGATCCATGTAGTAATCGGATTGCTTTTTAAGATATTTTTCTGCGCGTTCAAGCTTGGTAAGCCGCTTTTTGATTTCTTCCGGAAGAATGCGCTCGCGCTGCTTTTCTTCCAGCCATTTTCTCTTTTCTTCCAGTTTTCGCTCGGCTTCTATGCTGTGCAGCGGAATCTGAGGAAATCTTTCTTCAATATAAGCCAAAAGGCGATCCACATCTTCTTCATGTTTAAAGTTACATTGTTTTTCTTTTCCATTTTCATATACAACTACGAGATAGGATAACGTTCCAAATGCTCCTTTTCCTGTAAAACCACCTTTGCTCATAGCAATTCTTTTAAAGATTCTTTCTACGGAAGAAATGGGTATGTAATAACGTCTGTCAAAATAAAAACTGTTTAAATAGATTGCTTTTTTTCCAACACCGCAAGGTCCTATTTTTCTGCAGTTTTTTTTGTCAGTGGTTAATTCAGCATCCGGGATTGTTACAGTTCCTAGTCGTTGTGGTTTAAACATAATATCATCTCATTTCATTTGTATATTTTAAAAGAACTGTGAAAAACCTGATGTCTGTCTGCTTTTCACAGTTCTATATTTTTAAGCCTGTTTTTTCGCAGGTTTTCTTGTTGCCAAGATAAAGATTCCAAGGAACAAGGCTGCCAGAATGATTCCTACAGGATAAGCAACTGCTGTAGAGAGTCCAAGACATTCATCTGCACAGAAGAAATAGGTCATAGAAACAGCGCTCATAAATGTTGCAGGAACCGCTGTGATCCAGTAATTCTTCTTCTCACGGAACAGGTACATGCTTGCTGTCCACAAAACGATCATTGCCAGAGTCTGGTTTGTCCAACTGAAATATCTCCATACAATGGCATAATCAAGATGTCCTACAAAAGCACCGATTGCCAGAAGCGGTACACAGAGAACCAATCGTTTCTGCATTTTATTCTGATCGATCTTGAACCAGTCTGCAAGTACAAGACGGGCACTTCTGAATGCAGTGTCTCCGGAAGTAATCGGGCATACGATAACACCGATCATTGCCAATGCTACACCGATGCTTCCCATTGTCTTAATACACACATCGTAGATAGCGGCTGACTGACCGTTAGCAAGAACTTCGCTTAAACCTGTGTTGAGACCACCTGTCACTTTGTAAAGTGCACATCCTGCGGCTGCCCAGATCAGTGCAATCACACCTTCTGCTACCATTGCGCCGTAGAATACGAAATGTCCCTGTTTCTCAGATTTCATACAACGAGCCATCAGAGGGGACTGTGTAGAATGGAATCCGGAAATAGCTCCGCAGGCTACGGTGATAAACATGAAGCTCCAAATTGGTTTTCCGTCTGGATGCATATTTGTAAAGTGGTTCCAAATTTCAGGAATCGTATAATCAGGATTTGTAAAAATACCGATGATGACACCGAGAGCCATGATGATCAGACAGATACCAAAGAGTGGGTAGATTCGTCCGATGATCTTATCAATAGAAATAAAGGTTGCAATAAAATAGTATAACAGGATGATCCAAAGCCAGAATTCCGGGTTTGCCAGAAGCCCGGTGATACCTTTGTTCCCCAGCAAAGTGACGATCAGACCGGCAGGTCCTACTGCAAATACAGTACCGACCATGACCAGAAGTACTACACTGAATACACGCATTACATTTTTCATAACATTTCCAAGATAAATTCCGCATACTTCAGAGATAGATGCTCCGTCATTTCGTTCAGAAAGCATACCGGAGAAATAATCATGCACACCTCCGGCAAAAATTGTACCGAATGTAATCCAAAGGAATACGACCGGTCCCCATAAAGCACCCTGCATGGCACCAAAAATAGGTCCCAGACCGGCAATGTTAAGTAATTGCACAAGGAATAACTTCCATTGCGGCATAACGACATAATCTACTCCGTCATTGATTCTGACAGCAGGAGTTTCTCTGTCGTCAGGTGCGAATGTGTTCTCAACCACCTTTCCATAAACAAAATATCCGCCAATAAGTAACGCTAAACAAATAATAAAACTAATCATACAAACACCTCCAGAAGATTTAAATGTTAGCGTTTTTTCAACCTATCTACATTATAGGATTCTTTATAAAAAATTCAAGATTTTTAGACAAAATTTATATAATTTGTCTAAAAATGAAGAAAAATATCATTTGAAGCTTCATGACTGGCGATTACCGTCGCAGATTGTTATAATAGAACTACAGTCTGCTTCCGTATTTGGCGGTCGGACAAGAGATAAGCAATGAAAAATATAGATATACAGTTCCGTGGAGGGAGAACTTATGATAACTTTAAATGATTACCTGTACTCCGGCGATACTATTTTCAGAGTGTTGCAGAATTACATTACAGATTTAAGAGAAGATGCGCGAAAAACAAAAAATGAAATTGACCTGATACATTGTAATTTCCTGATTCAGATCAGAGAACTTCTGGAACATAATGAATTCCTTACGACCCAGTCACAGCAGATACGGGAATTTTATAAATATATGACAAAAGAATATCCATATCTTGCATTTACAGTAAAAGGAAGAATCAAGTCTTTGATCCGTGCGGAAGAGAAATTTAATGGTTATATTGTAAAGTATATTTCAGATTATTACGAAGAGTATGGAAAGTATCCGACAACGGCAGAGTTAAAGAGCAGTCTTAGCTGTTTTCGTGATCTGATCGCATACCGGATCGTGATTTCTATGCCAAAATGTCATTATGAAAATGAAGAAGAGCGTCAGATCGCAGAACTGGAATGTCTGTACGGGATAGCGAATGTACTACCGGGCTTTCTTGAGGAAAGAGGGTTTACAGCGGAGCCGGCAAATGGTGTGATGGAAAGTCATTCCCCACTCATGGATGACAATGTCAGACCATATTATAGAGACTATATTTCAGACAGCCAGCCGGATGAATACCAGTCACTGCACATTACATTCTATGATAACTGTTCAAGAAGTTATATTGAGGTTCAGATCCGTACAAAGCAAATGGATGATATTGCAGAGATTGGGCCGGCAAACCATCTGGGATATGAGAAAAAACAAGAGAAAGAGCGCGCTAGAAGAAATGCGATTCCAAGAGGTGAGTGCATTTATTTTGATGAGCGTATGAGCGCGGAATGAAGCTGTTGGGATTGGATCTGGCGAAGCTGGATGTAAATATGTTTGCAGCGATGAATAACAGTTTGATCAATGACGGGTGTGGATTGTTTCGAGGAAGACTGATCTTGCCGTATGAGCATTTGTCGAGATTTCAGAATGATCTGATTGATTAGAATTAAATGATAATTTCACACTTTAAATCATAGAAGCTTTGAAGCGATGATGATATATTGTAGCTACATTTCGTGGCAGAAATGCAAAAATGATTGAAAAATTTCTGCTGATATTTAATATGGAGGAGCTTACGAATGAAAAGAAGAATTAATGGACACATAAGATTATACGCACTTATCGGTTCTTCGGTAGAACATTCAGGTTCTCCGGCCATGCAGAATTATAGCTTTGAAAGCTTGGAATAGATGCAACATGACAGGACATATCACTGATGGAGTCGGATTTATTCTCAATCTAAAAGAACATGGGGTGGAAGGTCAGAAGATGGTAATCATCGGAACAGTATTTATTGAGGATCTTGATAATAAAGAGAAGTTTGCAGAGGTTGTTAGCGAGAGCAATATTCTTGTAAATGCAACACGTGCAGGTATGGCACTGCTTGAAAATGTAATTCCGGAGCCGGAAAAACGGCTTCGTCCGGAGCTTGCAGTTGCGGATGTTGTGTATAATCTGTTGGAGACATTGCTTGTAAAGAAGGTGAAAGAAGCAGGATGCCGTGCCGCAATCGGTGGAATCGGAATGCTTCTGTGGCAGGGAGCCGCTGCTTTTGAACTGTTCACAGGGAAAGAGATGCCGGTGGATGAGGTGAAGGAGAAATTTTTCTCTGAGGCGATAAAAGAAAAATTATTGTAATTACATTAAGGCAAGCCGTTGTTACAACGGCTTGCTTAATTATGAGAAAATTCTATTTTTATATAATTATCTGATACATAAACACCATTAAGGGCATTGTTACAATGGCTCCAATTGTTGTTAGTACGTTGATTGCACTGGCATATCTGGAATCATTGTCATATACTTGACACATTTGCGTAACGGTGGAAGCTACTGGAGAAATCACAGCCATAAATACAATCAAAAGAATTTGTTCTCCGTCTTTATTCCATCCTTTGAGACCACTTATCTTTAGAATAAGTAATGCAATAAGCGGGATTGTAATTAAGCGCATGAACGAAATAAAATACGTTCTTTTGTCCGTTAATATTTTTTTTAGCTCCATTCCGCCAATTAACATTCCAGTTACAAACATACTTGCTGGTCCAATCATGCACCTACTGAGCCAAGTGTTCCTGTAATAATTTCTGGCAGACGTATTTTGCAAAAACAAAGTAATTGCAATTATTATGGTAATAATATTAATGTTGGAAAAAATTTTTGGATTGAATCCTTTCTCGTGGCTGAGTACATTTTTGCAATGTGTCCAGAAAAAAATGGTTTGAAGTCCCATAAATACACAGGCATAGAATACCCATTTTTCACCAAGCATAAATGTTACAATCGGCACAATCAGATTTCCTGAATTGGAATAATAAATAGACATTATTTCTACTTCATTCAAATTCAATAATTTCCCAATCAGATTTACAATCAAAAGTAAAATAATCAAAAGTAGTAAGGAGCAATACCAGCAAGTTTTAGCCCATTTACTTTTTCCTGCGTGTAGTCTACCTGAAAAGCATTTAAAATTACCGAGGGTACAATCAGATACAGTACAAGTGTAGATAATACTTTGCTGTCTTCATCTGTTAATAATCCAAGTTTTACCACGGCATAGCCATAAAAATCATAAGAAATAGTTTCGCAATCTGTTCCATTAAAAGTATACTCAGTTCCATTTTATCCTCTTTTCGTATTAATATTAAAATTCACGTAACTGCTCAGAGCCAACCTCCAAATAAAATTTCAAAAACAGTCTTAAAAATACAAGCATTTTATAGCTGTTTTTGAAATTTTGCTTGGCTCTGGACAGTTACAAATATTCTATTACAATAAGATTTGATGCGGAGTTACTTTTATTAAAAGACAGTAATTTGATTATTTAGACATTTTATAAATGTTTATAATATCGTCTTTATTTAATGGTTGGAAAAATCCGACAGTACCGCCTCCAGTAGCAACGCATTTCTCAGCCATTTCTTTAATCTGATCATCTGTAGGATCTATACCTAATTCATGAAGATTGATTGGCATTCCAATTTTATGACACCAGTCTTCCCAAGCTTCAATACCTTTAAGCGCTGTAGCTTCTACATCATAGAAATTTTCTGGGACATCGAAGATACGAACGGCAAACTGGGCAAATCTTGCAGGATTTGTTTTATAAACATAACGAGCCCAACTTCCCCATACAGCACAAAGTCCTGCACCGTGAGCCACATCAAACATACCGCCAAGTTCATGCTCAATTTTATGAGAAGCAAAATCTGACTGACGTCCTGTACCGGTAAGGCCATTGTGTGAAAGACTTCCAGCCCACATCAGTGTAGCACGTGCCTCGTAGTCATCAGGAGTCTTAACAGCAACCTGTGCTGCCTCGCGGACTGCAACGAGAAGTCCTTCTGCGATACGGTCGATCAGGTCAACATCCTTTGTATTTGTGAAGTAACGCTCCATTGTGTGCATCATAATATCAGAAGCACCACTTGCTGTCTGGTAAACAGGAAGTGTATATGTAAGTTCTGGGTTCATGCATGCAAACAGTGGGCGTGCACAATCATGGTTATAAGAGCGTTTCAGATTTTGTTGACCTTCGTATTCTTCAATTGTAATTACCATAGAATTACTCGTTTCAGATCCTGTTGCAGCAATTGTAGAAATACAGCCAATCGGTGCAATTTTATCTGTTTTTACTTTTCCCATGAGTAGATCTTCCAGTTCAAAGTCATTAGCAAGGCCGTAGGCAATTCCCTTAGCAGAGTCAATTGCACTCCCCCCACCAATTGGGAGAATGAAGTCTACACCTTCTTTTTTGCAGAGTTCAATTCCTTTTTTTACAAGACTGAGTCTTGGGTTGGGAACAACTCCGTCTAAATCTACATATTCAAGTCCAGCGTCTGTGAGGCCTTTATGAATCCGATCTAAAGTACCATTCGCCTGAAGATAATCTCCACCAAAGTGAACGAGCACTTTATGACCACCGAGCTTTTTGATTTCTTTTCCGGCTTCAGCTTCTACGTTTTTACCAAAAATAACTTTGGTAGGGTTATGAAATTCAAAATTAATCATTATAATTTCCTCCTTAAAGCAGTAATGATTAGTGTAACTGTCTGACACAAAGAGTACAGAACAGTTATGAATAGTTTTGATATGTTTTCATTATAGGAATAAAAATAGAAAATGAATAATGGAGAAATTGCACTAAGTTAGTGAAACTAATTTCTGATGGACAGATGATAGTGAAGTAAAGTATTCTTATAAAAGCACTATATAATAGGAAAAGACAAGAAAATTCAAGTTAAAAAAGAAAACAGAGACCTTTTACTTGAGCAAAATACACAAAAGAACAAGGAGTATAGTTGTTTAATATGACATAATTACACAATGTTTTCACTAAGTTAATAGGAGTTAGATGAAAATATCTGATTTGTAGAATAGACATAGTGCTGTGTATAATAGGCTCAAGCAGCAAGGAATACAAGAAATTGAAAGCGGGAGATGAAAATGCTTTTAGCTAGAGAGAAGAAAATTGTTACGCTGCTCATGGAACATGAGGACAAATTGACAACCACACAGATTGCTACTTCATTAAAGGTTAGTTCCAGAACTATTAAAACTGACATTAAAAAGATTAATGAAGAATTGGAAAAACATTCCTGTAGAATTAACAGTCAGCAGGGGGTGGGACTCTGGATAGAATATGATAACCATGAGGCCCAAAAGTATCTGAAAGAAGTTGCAAGAGATACCGTGGATTCTTATTTATCTCCGGAAGTTAGAAAATATCATCTGGCAGTTGAGCTTCTTTTAAAGGACGATTATACATCAATGGAAGCTCTAGCAAAGGAGTACTATATCAGTAAAGCAACGGTATTGAATGACCTGAATGAGTTAGATGAGCTATGGGAACATTATGGAATTCGTTTTATTAAAAAAGTGAAATATGGAATTAAGGTAGAGGGCAATGAAAGTCAGATAAGGTCAGCGTTGTTAGAAGCACTCAAAAGAGCAGGTGGAAGACAAAAGGTAACCATATCGAATATTCAAAATCATTTTACTGCAGTAGAACTGAAGGATTTAAGAGAAATTATTAACCAGATGGAAGGCAGATTTCAGTTTATACTTACCGATATTTCAGTTGGCGAACTTACAATGGATCTTGCTGTAATGTTGGAACGCTTATCCGCTGGAAAGACAATGGATCATGAAGGTTCTATTCCGGGAAGAGAATCCAGGAGAATGGACTTTGTATTGGGGCATTTGAAAGAATATTTGACAGAAGCTTTTGGGGTTGAGATTCCGGATACAGAAGATTGTTATCTTAAAATTTGTCTGAGTGGGCTTCGCTTCCATGTTCCTATGGAGAAGGAGCAGTCTCTTAAGGAAAAAAGGGAACGAAATCAAGAAATGTTTGATTTCATGATGGAATTGCTAATGGAATGTGATAGAAAGTTCTATTTGCAGTTAGCGGGAGACGATGAATTGATCAGTGCACTAATGGATCATTTGGAATGCATGGTGTTGAGATTACACAGCAAAATGTATACCTATAATCCAATTCTGGATGCAATAAAGAAAGAATTATTTTATGAATATGAAATTGCATCTTTCTTTATGTCAAAGTTTGCAGTTAAGTATGGATTTAATCCAACGGAAGATGAGATAGGATTCATTACATTTCATATAGGGACATCAATTGAAAGAATGAAACAAAAACAACATCAAAAATTTACTGCAACGTTGGGTTTGTATGACAGGGTTTGGTACATCTCAATTCTTACGGGCTAAACTGGCAGGAAGTTTTTCAAATCTAGAGATTAGAGAAGTTTTCTCAGCATCAAGATTGTCAGAAATCGAACTGGAAAAACAAGATTTTGTGATAGCTACAGTCCCAATTGAATTGGAAGGAATTCCGGTTATTCAGGTTTCACCGGTTTTGAGTGAGGTAGATATTAAGAGGATTCAGAAATTTCTAATAAAGAAGAAAGAGTATGAACCAGAGATTCAAAAAAATTACGAATACCTACGGCGGTTTCTGCACAGTGAGATTACGATGTTTGACTGTGATTTGAAATCGAAAGAGGAAGTGATTCATCTTCTTGGAAGCAGGATGATTACAGAAGGATATGTGGATGAAGGATTTATTGATTCGGTATTTGAACGAGAAAATCTTTCAGAGACGGCACTTGGAAACTTAATCGCAATTCCACATGCATTTGAAGGACATATAAAGAGACAGGGAATCGGAGTGATGACATTAAAAAAACCGATTAACTGGGGCGATGAAAAAGTTCAGCTGATTTTTTTACTTTCTTTGGATGTTAATTCAAAAGATTACATCAAGGGAATTTTTGGAGATGTATTGGAGTTGACAAAAGATAAGAAGGCAATGGAAGTAATATTAAAGCTAGAAAATTTTCGGAAATGTTCAGATAGGCAGAAAGGAGCTATAAAATGAGTATGGCAGATATGATAGACGAAAGAATTGTCTCTTTCGGACTAGATGTAAAAGATAAAGAGGAGGCAATCCAGAAAATCTGCAAAATGATGTATGATGCCGGTAAGGTGACAAGTTATGAAAAATATTTACAAGGAGTAAAAGATAGAGAACTTGAATTTGAGACTGGTATGGGAAATGGAATTGCAATTCCGCATTGTAAGAGTGATTGTGTAAAAGAAGCAGCATTTACTTTGGTAAAGTTGAATCAGAAAATTGAATGGGGGTCACTTGATGGAGAACCTGTAGATTATGTTATTATGCTGGCAGCCCCGAATTCCGCAGATAACGTACATCTGAAAATGTTATCTAGTCTGGCAGTTGGTTGATGGATGATGATTTCAGAGAGGCATTAAAGGATGCTACTGACGTAGATCAGATCATCGATATTTTTAAAAATAAAAAGGAGGAATAAGAGTATGTATCTTGTAGCAGTATGTAGTTGCCCGGTAGGAATTGCCCATACTTATATGGCAGCAGCAAATCTGAAAAAAGCGGCTCAGAAAAAGGGAATTGAAATTAAAGTTGAGACGCAGGGAGCACAAGGAGTAGAAGATGAGATTACCGCAGATGATCTTGCAAGGTGTGATGCTTGTATCATTGCAAGCGATGTGAAGATTAAAGGTTCTAGTCGCTTTAAGGATGTTCCAACAATGAACTTTAAAGTAAATGAACCGATTAAAAATGCAGATGCAGTAATTGATGAATTAGTGGAGGCATTAGGATAATTATGGCAGAACTTCAAAGAAAAAAAACAAAAAAGCGTTGGCACGATTTGTAAAGATGCAATTATGACAGGTATTTCTTACATGATTCCAGTAATCGTTGGAGGTGGTGTTATCACAGCGATTGCAAAAATGATGGGAGGATATAACATTGGAGACACAGCTGCCGAGATGCAGACATTGGCTCAGGTTATTTTCACAATTGGTAACAACTTGTTTGCATTTGCAGTCCCTTGTCTGGCAGCATTTATTGCGTATGCTATTGCGGATAAGCCGGGTATTGCTCCTGGATATGCAATGGGTGTACTTGCAGGACTTATGAAAACAGGATTTGTAGGTGGTCTTGTTGGAGCTCTGATTGCAGGATGGTTTGTTCTTCAAATGAAGAAGATTAAAGTTCCGAAGGCATTACAGGGAATTATGCCGATTATGTTTATTCCAGTACTTTCGACATTGATTGTTGGGTTGTTGATGTGGTATGTTATTGGTGTTCCGATTGCATGGTTGATGGGAATTGTTACAGGATGGCTGACAGCTTTAAGTGCTGGTTCAAGATTCGTACTTGGTGCAGTTATTGGTGCAATGATCGCATTTGACAATGGTGGTCCGGTTAATAAGACAGCAGCTCTGTTTGTAAATGGACTGAATGCTGATGGATTCTTTATTCCTACATCTGCTAAGATGTGTGCAGGTATGACATCTCCTCTTGGAATTGCTATTTCTACAGTACTTCCATGGAGCCGTAACAAATTCACTAAAACTGAGAAGGAGCAGGCTTTATCATTGGTAATTCTTTCTTGCTGCTATGTTCAGGAAGGTGTAATCCCATTCCAGTTGAAAGATCCGGTAAGACTGACAGCCTCTATCTGTGTTGGTGGTGCAATTACAGGTGGTCTGTGTATGATGTTTGGACTGGAATCTCCGGCAGTACACGGTGGTGTATTCTCAGTGGCTATGACGTCTAACCCACTTCTGTTCATTGGACTGTGGCTGTTGGGAGGATGTATCACAGGTCTTCTGTATTCTATCCTTAAGAGACCTCTTGCAGAAGGTGCTGAGGATGAGGAAATGGAGAATCCGTTGATTTAAGAGTTGTTTGAAAAGTAAATAAATGCAGAGAGTCTGCCATTGGCAGCTTCTCTCACATGCTTTAGTATGTAAGTGAGATGTCTGTTTAGGACATCTCACTTTTTGAAATCAGGAGGAAGAAAAATGTACGTATCAATGAAAGACATGCTGTTACATGCGCATCGTAATAACTATGCAGTTATGGCAATTAATTGTGTTAATATGGAGCAGGTGAAGGCAGTTATCGAGTCAGCAGAAGAAGAGAAGTCCGCAGTTATTATTAATATTTCTCCTCGTCAGATGAAGGCGCATGGATATGGATATATAATGGCTCCATTGATTGAAAATCTTGCAAAGAGAGCATCTGTACCAGTTGCGTTCAATTTAGATCATGGGGCGAATTTTGAGGATATTACAGCTGCAATGCAGTATGGATTCTCTAGTGTAATGATTGATTCATCCAGCTATGAATTCGAAGAGAATGTAAGAAGAACACAGCAGATCGCAAGTCTCGCACATGGAATGGGACTTTCCTGTGAGGCAGAGCTTGGACATGTAGGACAGGCAGCACAAGCCGATGACAGTAATGTGGATCTGTATACAAATGTAAAACAGGCAAAAGAGTTCGTAGAGAGAACAAACTGCGATTGTCTGGCAGTGGCAATAGGAACAGCACATGGAGCATATCCAAAAGGAATGATTCCAAAACTTGATTTTGAACGTCTGAAGGAACTTAAAGCAGAACTTGATATGCCGCTTGTACTTCATGGAGGTAGTGGCGCTGGCGAAGAGAATATCAGAAAAGCTGTTGCATGTGGAATTAACAAGATTAATGTGTGTACAGATTTGATGCGTCATGCAACAAATGCATCTATCGCAACATTAACAGAGAATCCACAGATTGATTATATGGATTTGTGTATTGCTGTGGAAGATGCAATGAAGGATTTTATTAAATCTTATATGAGAGTGATTGGTTCCAGCGGACAGTATTCGTTCGAGAAACATAACGGACCTGAACTCGACTAAAGAGGTCAGGATAAATTCAGGAGGTAGCTATGTCAGTGTGGAGTGACGTTTTAATAGGTCTTGCATTTGTAGCAGGAGGATACTGGTTGATCAAGACGATTTACCAGTGGAATCGTTTTAGAAGAAGCATTTATATAGAAATCTATTCAAGTTATTTTGAGTATGCATTTCGCAGGAAAAATCTAGTACGTTTGTCTGAAAGCTTTTATTTGAATAATGAGTTTGGAAAGCACAAGATTTTCTATCAGATTGCACAGGACAAGAATGAGAAGACTCCGCAGGCATATATCCTGATACTCCTTCCATCGGGAATCTACGTTCTGAACGTGAAGAATCAGAGCGGAAAGGTTGTTCTGAAGAAACATGGAGATTACAAGCAATATTACACGGAAAAAGGGAAGAAGGGACAGGCGGACAAACAGCATGAGTACCTGTTCAAGAATCCAATGGATGAGAGCAGATTTTTGCAAAGAGAATAGAGCAGAGAATCGGGGCTACTAAGATTCCGGTGCGTTCTGTTATTATATTCCCAGAGCATGCAGAAATTACATGGGATGGAACACCTGAAAATGAAATTCCTATAATCCATAGGAAGCAGCTGATTCAGACACTGAAAGAAGAAAATGAAAAGAATGAGAGGGTGCTTTCTGACGACCAGATTGATGAATTGTATCATCTGCTGGCGGATGAATCTATCGAATTAGAAAAAAACAGTTAATATAAAAAGCTGCCGCTTTATAAAATAATCTTTTGTAAAACGGCAGCTTTTGAGTTTTTCATTGATAAAAGTTTAAAAGAAAAAATTATTTTTTGTATGGTGCTGTACTTCCTCTTTTTACAAGGGTTGGCAGCAATGTGATTTGTTCGACAGGAGCATCTGGCTGTTCGATTCTATGGACAATCTTCTTAGCAACAAGCTCACCAATCTGTGTATAAGGATGGGAGATTGTAGTTAGATTAACCATTGCTGTATCAGAAAAAGGAATATCATCAAAACTGACGATGCTTAAATCTTCTGGAATTCGTATTCCTGCACGGATGCAGGCATCCATCAATCCATAACAGGTGAAATCGCCTCCAACAAATACGGCAGAAGGGGGATTGTCAGAATGAAGAATAATTTTTTTGGCAAACTCCCGTCCAAATTCCATGTTCAGTTTTCCCGCACGGATCAAAGTCTTATCTAATGGAATTCCGGCTTCCTGAAGTGCATAGACATATCCCTCGTAACGTCCCTGACTGGTTGTAGAAATTTCTGGTCCGCGGAGCATGGCGATTCGCCGATGACCAAGTTCCAGAAGATGCTTTGTTGCGAGATATCCGCCCTGCATATTGTCCAAAGTGATCGTATCGTATGTGTTGGCAATGCCGAGTGTCCTGTTGACGAGAACAATCGGGCAGTCAGCCTGCTTTAAGAATTGAGAAAAATCATCCTCTTTTCTTGCGTCTGCCATAATCAGACCGGAGAATCCATAGTCTAAAAGACTCCAGAGAGATTCACGGTCTTTTCGTGTCATATCTGCACTGTTATAAAGTGTCATAAGATACCCCTTTTCGCGAAGAGAAGTACTAATCGTCCAGACAAGCTGTGCGTAGAAAGGATTCCGGATATCGGAAACTACAAGCGCGATGATATTCTGTTTTCCAGTAGCAAGTCCTCTGGCCATAGAGTTTGGATGATAGTTCAGTTCTGCCATGACCTGCTCTACTTTTTCACGTGTGGATTCCTTTACATTTGTTTTTTTTGTCAGAACCCTTGAGACAGTAGAACGAGAGACATTTGCTTTTTTTGCAATATAGTTAATATCAATTTTCTCATTCATGATGTTACCTCATTTGGTTTTTCTGTTGGTGCTGTCAAAAGTCTTTTTCTTATCTTGAGTATATCATAAATACTTCTTAAAACCAATAAAAACAGATTTAAATAATGGAGCGGTATTCACTAATATATGAAATAAACTATTTATTGTGCAAATAAAACAAGAAATAAA
>ENA-OQCX01000532-OQCX01000532.1-human-gut-metagenome-genome-assembly--contig:-NODE-532-length-19662-cov-2.593652_pt1 | contig 19662 bp, 14 predicted proteins | sample MGYA00242762_ERZ504587 | MGnify/ENA primary metagenome ERZ504587 (study PRJEB26092, sample SAMD00036337) | human gut metagenome | host: Homo sapiens | study: EMG produced TPA metagenomics assembly of... | reverse complement strand
GATGCTTACTTTACCAACAACCAATATACCATGACTTTAGACAGTTGGTATAGTTTCCTATTAGACAATAAACTATATAAAATTAAAAAGATAACAGGAAAAGCTATCATACAATATTATGCCATATCCCCGGCTGAATATCAATATTTACGAGCCGCCAATGCATATGCCGACCATGACAGTAGCAACCTGTTGGAAACACCTGTCATCTTTCCCAATAACATCAAAGGAGGAATAGGTATTTTTGCCATAGAAAATCCGACAGAAACAAGCATTCCTTTAAAATCCATCGAAGATATTAGAAAGCTTTGCCACTTTCGGATCTCTGTTAAATTATTTATCTTCCAATGAAATCTGAAAAGGAGAAGCCGGTAGTCCGGTTCTATTTTTCAAATTTCGCATGAACCGGATTATCATCCCAACCATAACGTACCGTTACAGGATGAGGGATATCTTTATGCCATACCGCCACCTGATTCCCATTAACAACAACTGCTTCCGCCCCACTGAAAATGCCCATCGGCACCGGCTATCGCAAATCCCTTCAATTCATCTACCGCCCATAATTTATCAGTCCCGGCTTCGAAAGAAAGAACAGCCTTTCCTTCATGATTGACAGTCATACCCGTACACATAGGCCCACTGTGCACACTCTTTTTATCACCATACACCCTTCTTTTCACCAACAGGGAGATACGTCTTGCCAGTTCTTTTTTATTCAATGGATGAATATCGTTCCACTCGCCTAAATCAATCGCTACCGCCAAAGCTGCATTCGGGACTTTCAACGCTACTTGCCGTTGCGCTTCACGCAAAGCCGCCCAATTACTTTCTACCGGCTCCGAATGTGTCTTCATGAAATTGGCCAGCTGTACAATAAAGAAAGGCAATTCTTTATCAGCCAGTTTCTCACGCCAGTCAATAATCATGCAGCCAGCAATTCCTCATATTCATTAGGACGGCCCGTATTCGTTTCTCCCTGATACCACAACGCACCGGTAAAGGCCAGATTACGCAGAGGAGAAATCATGGAATTATACATGCCGGTAGGAACATTCTGAAAAGAGACACTGTTGGTGCGTGCAGGCATCTCACAGCCTAATTGATATTTCCAGCGGCTGGACAAACGGACTGTATCTGTCCCCCATGCTAGACAATAAGGTTTATCGGGCACAAAACTGGCGGCCCCTCCGTAATTAATCAGCCGGACAGTCACCAGATTCTCACCGGGTTTCAATATAGAAGCCGGCACCCGATAAATACGCGGCGGATACTGATAGAAAGTGTTACCTACAGAAATCCCGTTCACAAACACCGAATCGGCATCCACCATGCACCCCAAACGAAGAACAGCCTCTTTTCCGGCTTGTTCCGCTGATACATTCACTTTCTGACGGAACCAATGAGAGCCACTCACCGGATATCCATTCTTTCTTCCCCATTCCTTGGAAAACATATCTACTGTCTGCCAGTCCGTATCATCCAGTTCCGGACGATTCCAGCATATCCCGTCATGAAGTCCCCGGTCTCCTTTGTACAAAGCGGTATCCCAAAAACGGTTCATCATCTGTCCCGAACGGTTGCACAACTCACGATACTCATCCGAATTAAACAAATCACGCTCGTGCAACTGACGCGGAAACTTCTGCAAGGCCTCCTCACTCATCCAAGCCTCGACGGAACTTCCCCCCCAACTGGAGTTAACAATGCCCACAGGTACTTGCGTCTCCCTATACATCTCCTTGGCAAAGAAATAAGCCAAAGCAGAGAAGGAAGGAGCAGTTTCTTTAGTCAGCGACATCCAGTCTGCCCCCGGCAGATCGTCTTTAGGTCCATGCAAATCATTGCCTAAAGGAATCTTCACATACCGTATCATCGGATTCTCATCTGCTATTTCCTCGGCAATTTATCAGTCACCCGTCCGGCGGTCAATTCCATGTTGGACTGTCCGGAGCAAAGCCAGACATCACCCACTAGAATATCTTTCAACCGGATATCATTCACGGTCATTTCAAAAGGGCCGCCTGCCTTCATGGGAGGCAGCTCCACCAGCCACTTACCATCTTCCCCGGCTACCGTACTGAATTTCTTCTTTTTAAAAACAACGGTCACATTCTCTCCTTTATCGGCATTTCCCCATATTTTAACGGGCCGCTCACGTTGCAATACCATACCGTCCGATAGGATGGCAGGCAATTTCACCTTTGCTTCGGTCCATGCGGAAAATGCACAAAGAACCGACATTACTAAAGCCAACTTATATTTCATTTTTCTTATAAAGTTAAAAACCGTAATTTATTTATTGAACCCACTCTCAGGACATTCATAGTTCGAGATTTCCAACCGGAAGCGTTTCATATCCTCCAACTCGTGTACCGGACGTTCTATGCCGGCCGGAACAGGCATCCCTGAGAAAGTCTGGAAATAAAGCAGACAAGCATCTTTCCACCACACGGCGTCACGCATCTGGATTTTCAATTTCGACTGCACTTCCCCGAACCGGCGTGCATCTACAAAAGGTTCCACACTGTCCCATACTTCCTGAAAACCACGTACCTGCCGCACACCTCTATCGTATGCATGGCACAACTCCCCCCAAAGCGTACGTCCGCTTTTCATCTGAATGATGCCAAGGCACATATGGAACCAAAGCAAATAAATCTCGGGACAAGTTGCCTTGTCATTGTAAATCTGACGAAGTGAATCGGGATACTGAGAAACGGCATCACTCCCTTTGCTGCTACGGTCGAAACCGATTCCCTCCTTATCTGCCTTATGATAATAAGAAGGTAACCAGTCCGGACGAGCACCGGGCACACTACACCACGGTTCAGGCCCATAATGGTGCCCCCATGCAAACTGATGATGCAGCCCCAACGGCATCATATAATTCACCACCGCCTCCCGGCTCTGCAACATCATCTCTTTGACCGGACGGACAAATGCCGGCTGGGAAGTAAACGTCTGCCGCAACCACTCATCCGCAATCCGGTCTGAAGTCAGCGACGGATTCCATGCCAACCGCCCGAAAGCATACCAGTTGGCCTGCGCAAAATGGTGTCCGCACCAATTCACATCCGTACCGATGTTTGCCACACCCGCAGCAGCTTTTAACCTATCCGGACGCACCTCGCCAAAAAACTCCTCCCATAAAGGAGCCAAATAAGCCAGATGATTGGAAAAGCCTAAATACTCCTGAGTAATTTGAAACTCCACCATCATGGGAGTCCGCTTCATGGCTGTGAACAAAGGGCTGTAAGGTTCGCGAGGCTGGAAATCTATCGGTCCGTTCTTTATCTGTACTATTACATTGTCATGAAACTGCCCGTCCAAAGGCATAAACTCCAAATAGGCCTGCTTGGCACGGTCACTGTCGGTAGGACTATAGACAAACGCCCTCCACATCACGATTCCTCCGTAGGGTTTCAACGCATCCGCCAGCATATTCGCTCCCTCGCATGAGTACGCCCGAAATCACATGGTCCCGGCTGCCCCTCCGAATTGGCCTTTACCAAAAAGCCGCCAAAATCAGGTATCAACGTATAAATTTCTTTCACTTTCCGCCTCCACCACCGGATGACCTCCTTGTCCAACGGATCTGCCGTATCCAACTTGCCCAACTGGATAGGAGATGCAAAATTAACCGATAAATAGACCTTTATACCATAAGGCCGGAAGACATCAGCCAATGCCTTGACTTTCTCCAGACTGGAGGTTGCCAGCACTTGGGGCGAGGCATTGACATTATTCAGCACCGTTCCATTAATACCCACAGAAGCATTGGCACGGGCGTATGCCTCGTAACGTGGTGACAAAGTTCCGGGAAGTTCTTCCCAATTCCACAAAGAACGACCGGCATAACCACGCTCCACCGTACCATCCGGATTATCCCAATGGTTCAAGATGCGAAGATCATACACAGGTTGTTCAGTAACCGACAGAGGTACTGTGACCTGCCCCGCCGCCTGCATACGCAACAGACAATAAACACCATAAAGTAATCCTGCCTCGGTGGATGAAAGAATACGGACCTGATGTTCCGAAGAAGTGATGGCAAACCCATCCCCTGCCTGTCCTCTTTTCTCCAAAGTACAGCTCTCCCTTCCAGCGTTTTTCAACTCAGCAATGGCAATGGCTATGGTGGGTGACACTTTTCCTTTATATATAACTTCCACTTCCGCACCTTCCGCCGGGCGCATCACCGGCAACCACAAGCGGCTGCCGTCTTCTTCTGCCGGACAGGCATTGTCCGGTCGTGTACCGGCTTGCAACATTCCTGCCGCCAAGCACCCGCACATCATTCCTATCCAAACTGTCAATCTGATGTTTTTCATTGTCCATTCAGTTTATTTCTCCGGCAAGGAGATTCGTCCATAAACAAATAACTATCCTCATAACCGCCATAATCCACCACAATCTTTTCAAATACGATGGCAGGCTCCACCGGTTTCAGAACCAATGTATAGGTTCCGTCCGCACGGTCGGGCAGGCTCAACTTCACCCGGGTCTTCACCACCCGACGGGCCACTGTGGGATACAGTACGCGATATACATTATCCGGATGCTCGTTCAACTCCGCATTGAAACAGACAGTCTGCTCCTCCCCTCCTTCAAAACCTACTGTGTAGCGATGACCTTCCCGTCTGAGGAAGGGCAGGGTGGATTTCACAATGACATACACATTTACCGTATCTACTTTTTGCGGTATTTTCATTTTATAAGAGAGCGAAGCTCCCTCAGCAGACTGTGTATAAGGCATCAAAGCCACTCCGCTCAGCGTACGTCCCATGTGCGGTATGACTGTCCAGGCAGTTTCCGGTGCCGCGATGATGCAAAATAATGCTCCGCCTCCATGGAAACCACCCCTTTGTCACCGGCAAACAAATACCCTCCTACAGCCTGTTCCGGTTGCTCTATCCGGTAAACTTCCGGCAAACGGTCGGCAGGGAAATCATCGTTCCACGAAGTATAGCCTATATGTTTCTGCGTCATCATTCCGTTCCACTTGCCTCCCGACATTTCTTCGTTGTATTCCCTGCACAATTCCGCATCGCGCCTAAACGCCTTCTCCACCTTGTCGGCCCACTCATTCGCCTGCGGATTGTTCTCCTGGTACAATTTGTGATTCATGGCTTGTGCATAGTACATTTCATACAGATTGGCCATCGCCTGCACAGGAAAAAGAATCAGTTGGCGATAAGCATCCCTGTAAGCGGCCTCCAGTTTCAAATACTGCCGCAAGGCTTCCGCCTCCAGCTTCACATATTCATCGGCCACCTGCTCCATTCCCCCGAAGCCAAGTGATAAGTATCCTTATCCAGCATCTCGGGAGTCACGCGTCCATTGTACTTGCAATACAGGTTCAGGATACGCATGGCTCATCCGCCTGTTCCTCACCGAACTGCTGCGCACAGAACGCTCGTGTATGCTCCAACAGATTCCCTGCCGCATAGCGTTCCGGATTCCAAGCCATATTCATAAAAAGAGTGATAGGATACTCCATCGGCTTCAAATCACCCACATTCAATATCCAAAGCTTATCCACCCCATAGCTGTAAGTCAACTGAAGCTGTTCCCACATATTTTGTATAGGAGTTACATTCAACCATTTGGAATTACGGGGAGCCCCCACATAATCTACATGATAATACATCCCCCATCCGCCGGAATGCTTCCGCTCCTTTGCATCCGGCAACCGGCGCACATCCCCCAGTTGTCATCACTCAGCAACATAATCACATCATCGGGCACACGGAGTCCCATGTCATAATAGCGTTGCACTTCTTTATAAATAGCCCATACCTGCGGACGTTTCTCCGGCGCTTTTCCCGTCACTTCCTTGATAATGCGACGCTGATTCCGGAATATCTTCTCCATCAGGCGCATGTTTTCCTCATCACGCGGCACATATTTGTCATCTTCTCCTTCCTTTCCACCCATCGGAGTATCACCGTCACCTCTCATACCAATGGTAATCAAATCTTCGTATCGGCCGCACGCTCCATACCTTCACGGAAAAAACGGTCAATCACTTGCTGGTTGGAAGCATAGTCCCATGCCCCATATTCGCTGCGCTTCCTCACCCATTCCTGATGATTGCGTGCCATAGGCTCATGGTGTGAGGTTCCCATTATAATCCCCATCTCATGGGCGGTCTTGCTGTTCTCCGGATCATCCGCATAAAAACTCCAACCCCACATGGCAGGCCACATAAAGTTACCGCGCAGACGCAAAATCAGTTCGAACACACGGGCATAAAAACGATGATCACCATAATTCGTGCCATAAGTGTGTTTCACCCACCCGGTCAGGCAAGGAGCCTCGTCATTCAAAAAGATACCCCGATACTTTACCGCCGGTTCTCCCGCCGTATAACTTCCACGCATCATCGAAAGATTCTGCCGGGGCATCACCGGCACATCCACCCAGTCGTACCACGGCGAAACACCAATCTGTTCCGAAAGCTCATAAATCCCATAAATCGTTCCGCGTTTGTCACTTCCCGCAATGACAAGCGCCTCATTCACTCCGTTCAAGGGAGCAGACACCACAGTCATCAGGTATTTCTCATTCTTGCCCTCCAGCAATGAAGCATCTATCTTTTTCGCCTTTACCAATTCCCGGATATAACGGCTTTTCAACGTACCTACCATAATCATGCGCTTTACACCGGGAGTATAGCATAACCCGGCAGTCCGGCCACTCACCCGTTTAAAGTCATTCTGAAGATTCCTTACCGCTATCATCACACCGGCATCCTCCTGCTCGTCCACCAATATTTCATTGGCCACTCCGTTTTCCATCAGAGTGAAACGGTCGGGAGCCAGCCGGTCAAAAGTAATCCCTTTATGATCTATAGCTCCTACATTCAGGCACAAGGTGGAGAACAAGAATATCCCCACGCATTTTTTTAGTTTCATTCTATTCACTTTTTAGTTACCGTATTCAAAATAATCTATATCCACATATCCTCCCAAATCTTTAGTAGCATAATTAAAAATAGCAAACTTGCTTCCCATAAAGAATTTGGTATAATCAAAAACCATTTTACAAGGCTCCCCTATTCGTTTCCACGTTTTCTTGTCATAACTGTAGTAAAAAGTGGCTTCATCTTTTTTATCGGCAAAGTCGCCCTCCATACGAAGATAGACCACCTCTTTTTCACAATCTATGCGTTCCTTCTCCAGTACTTCCACAGCAGTCACCCTTTTTTCCCGGTCCGAAAGACTGACAGACTGATGTGACATCACCCACTGCTTTTTCCCGTTCTCCATGACCACAGCCAGCACTCCGGACAACCCATTAAAAGCACTGAAGCCCGCAACATCCCCTTCTTTCATCTTCGAGACATCCATAGCTACCACACCGCTGCATTTCGGCCCGCTCATACGCTGGGTCAAGGTATTGGGAGCCAGAAACAGATTATCCACCACCCTTCCGGTCCTCAACCGCAGGAAACCCGGACGCTCTGTCAGCGACCAGCAATCGTCCAACGGATTATGGTTCCACTGCCAGTTCAAGCTCAACCGGCCGGTGTCGAAATCATCACTTCCCATGATACTTCCTTTACACTCCTCTCCGGAAGCAGGCATCTCCATACACTCGGGCACACGTCCGTCCGCATCACCCAGTATCGGCCAACCGTCTTCCCAGCGGCAGGGCATCAATGTGGGCACACGCCCTATGCCGCCCCTATCCTGAAAAATAAAGCCATACCAGTTTCCGTCAGGAGTATCGACTATACACCTTGTCCCACGCCACCATATCCTTGAAATTCGGTTTCTAAAATCACCTTTTTCTCATACGGACCGGTTATCTGGTCAGCACGATAGCACACCTCACGACGCAACCGTCCGGGAATGCTCCAGTCCATGGAAATCATCATCACGTAATATCTGCCGTTATGCTTGAATGCCTGACTTCCTTCCAGAAGTCCCTGCTCGTCGGCATCCCGCTCGAATATCTTTTGGTCTATACCTCCCGGCTCCACATCGCTCAGTCGCTCTTGAGCTGACGAAGTTGTCCGGTGCCATAAAACAGATAGACTTTGCCGTCATCATCAAAAAACAAAGAAGCATCATGATGATGAGGCGGACGGGAGACTAATGTCCATTCGCCCGCCGGATCTTCGGCGGTATAGATATAACCACGATGAGGTTCATCATTGGGTGAGAACCATACATAGAACCGTCCGTCATGATAGCGGATGCTGGAGGCCCATTGTCCGCGACCATATACCGTGCCTTCCTTCAAATCATAACGGGGCAAGTCAGTAAGTCGTTGAAACACATAACTGATCGTTTCCCAATGCACCAAGTCCTTTGAACGCATCACCGGACAACCCGGCATCAGGTGCATGGTGGTGCTTACCAGATAGTAATAGTTTCCCACCCTTATCATGGAAGGGTCAGGTACATCCGCCTCAATCACCGGATTATGGAAGATTTCCCGTTGTTGTGCAAACGCCCCCGACAAACCAATGAAGCAGGTAATAATAATAATGATCTTCTTCATTTCTTTTTCTACTTTCTATTTTTGAACAAATGAGGCACAAACCGGTACAAGCAACGACGCCATGTCAACCACTCGTGTGCCGTGCCCTGCGATTCGTAATAGTCCACATGAATACCTATTTTGCGCAAAGACTCTGCCAGTTTTCGGGTACCGAACTGTTCTTCCGTTCCGCATCCCAAAAACAAGTAATGTACCTGCTTGTTAAACTTGCCGGCATCAGCAAACACACCGTCAAAGCAAGTCTTCACATCCAGTCCGAAGATAGCACCGCTGAATGCGCCAATATACGAAAACTTGTCCAGATGAGGCAATGTGGTAGTGAGAGTCTGATGACCACCCCATGACAATCCTGCCATTGCACGATGTTCACGATCAGTATAAGTCCGGAACGTCCTGTCAATCATCGGTATCAAGTCCTCCAGCATCACCCTGTAAAAAGAGGCACCATACAAAGCTCTCTCCTCATTCACATCCTTCCCTTTGCGAGGAATGAAAGGAGCTTTCACATCCCCACTGTCCATCACAACAAGCATCGGCACACATTGCCCGGAGGCTATCAGGTTATCCATAATATGTTGCATACATCCCTGTGCCGACCAGCCCGTCTCATCCTCGCCCATGCCATGTTGCAGGTAAAGTACCGGATAACGTTTTTTCACCTTGGTTTCATATTCAGCCGGAGTATAGACCATGCAACGGCGGAATTCCTTTTTGGCTTCCGAATAATAAGTACACGAGCGCACCTGCCCATGAGGTACTCCCTGCTGAGGACGATAGTAATCACCTTCCACTCCCTCGGGAACCTCTATCCCACTCGCCATACGGCAACAACCAAAGAAAGTGTAACTGGACGGATCGGCCACCTGCACCCCGTCCGCTATCAAAAAATAATAATGGAATCCTACGACCAACGGATCGGTCTTTACTGTCCAGAAGCCATCCGCGTCCTTCTGCATGTCATACTTCTTACCGCAACAGTCTACCTGAAGCCTTCCGGCTTGCGGAGCATAGAAACGGAAGTGGGCGCAATGCTCCTCGTCCAGCCGCGGATACTCGTAACCCGGAATATTGGTAGATGCGGCCTGCGTCCTGTCTTTCACCTCTTGCTCTGTCATTTCCTGCCGGCTGAATTTCCACCAGTCAAAATGAAACAGTTCACATCCTTTCCTGCCTTTGAACACAAAATAGACATCATGCACACCCGTCACAGGAACCGTTACATCCGCCTCTATACTTGTCCAACATTCCCATCCTCCGGTATGAGGAACCCTCATTTCAGCTATCAGCGTCCCGCCGATGCTGTCGGTCCTAATTTCTATCCACCCGCCACGAAGGGCACTGGCAACAGACACACAAAGACACTTGGGCGACAAATCTTCAAAATCCACCTCGCGTACCTTTATATAATCCCCGTCATGAATTCCGGATACATACACCCCCGTCTTTGCATTCCATTCCGACTTTACTCCCTCGGAGAAAGCTATCGTTTCCGCCTCCACACGTTGATAAGGAGTCAGTGTGCCTACCGGCGACACCCCTTCTGTCGTCGCATTAATTATCGGGAAAGTACCATCGGGGTTGTAACTGAACTGCTCCACTGCCACGCTACGTCCGAAACCACCCCCACCGGGTAATTTCCCGGTGTGATAAAAGAAATAAGAATTACCTTTATAATCCGTCACTCCACAGTGATTGGTAAACGAACCGGTATCTTGCAACGGCATAATTTCTCCCATATACTTCCAAGGTCCTGTCGGAGTGTCACTCATCGAGTAAGCGATGTGTTCGGGTACTCCGCCGGCTGCATACGACAGATAATATGTACCGCCACGCTTGTGCAACCACGGACCTTCCGTATAGATGTCCTTGTATTTCTTTCCTTTCTCCCGTTTGTCCGGCCCCGGAGAACCAAAACTCTCTATAGTCTGCTCCACCTTGGACACCTCACCATCCAGCGAAACCATATCGGCATTCAGCTTGGCATAGTAAACATTCGGATTTCCCCAATATAGATAAGCCTGCCCGTCATCGTCCACAAAAACCGTGGGATCAATAAAATCCCAGCTACCTTCGTAAAGCGGTCTGCCGATAGCATCCTTAAAAGGGCCGGTAGGCGAATCACCCACCGCCACACCGATAGCCATCGTGTTTGTCAACTTGGAATGCAGACACACATACCAATAGAATTTCCCGTTGCGTTCGATACATTGCGATGCCCAGGCACGATCGTCCGCCCAGTCGAAAGACTCGATGGCAAGCGGAGAACCGTGATCGGTCCAGTTCACCATATCTTTAGTAGAATAGACGCGCCACTCCTGCATCCAGAAAAAATCGGCATGGTCCTCATCGTGTCCCGTGTAAACATACAAGGTGCCATCGTGCACCATAGGTGCCGGATCAGAAGTATAGCAAGTCTGCACAATCGGATTCTGCGCCTGCAACACTCCGGCAAGCAACAGGGACAAGCCACTCATCATACATTTCCGGATACCGGATAAATCACATTCAAGTTTCATATTCATGGTATTAAATTCACAAGGCTGTTTTTACGTTCCGTTCTTCACTGCTCAACAAGAGCAAAGGTAAGGACATTCGCCTTATATCGGAGTGTAACCATGTTACATAGTCCTTTTTCCATGTTACAAACCTGCCCGATATGGCACAAAGTACCGAAATTACTTCCTTATTTATTAGGCTATATATTCTTTTTTGAATTATTTTTGTGCACCTGAATTTACTGGGATATTTATATTATGATGAAACATACGATTCTTATACTATTTCTTTTTCTGTCTTTGTTGTGCCACGGACAATCGTACAAATTCTTCACAACAGACAGGGAACTTTCCAGCAGTCTGATCAACAAAATATATCAGGACCGGAACGGCATGATATGGATTGCCACCGAAGACGGACTGAACCGCTATGACGGAGCCAAGTTCATCACCTACAAGCATGACCCGGAAAACGAGTACTCCCTCTGCCATAACTACGTACGAGTGCTGTACGAGGACAGCAAAGGACGGTTGTTCGTAGGAACCTATAACGGTATACAGCTATACGATCCGGAAACCGACAGCTTCAGCGCGCGAGCGCAATGGGAAGACGGAAAGACTTTTGACAGCAATATCATGTCCATTCTGGAACGTAGGAACGGAGAAATATGGGTATCGGGAAACAACTTGTGTACCATAACCATCACACAGGGGAAACTGACTGCACACAAACTGGACTTACCTATCCCCACCCAAATGACAGACTACATGATAGAGGACAGACAACACAATCTTTGGGTAACACAGGGTGAGAATGGTATCTACCGCCTCTCTGTGGACAATAAAAGCAAGCACTTTCTGAAACAAGAGAAGGGAATGACCATTGTGGACCTCTATGAAGACAACTACGGAGACATCTACCTGGCAACCATAGGCAAAGGATTGCTGAAATATAACCAACCAGCAGAAGAGTTCATTCCTATCCTTTATAAAGGAAAACAAAACCTGCCTATCAAATCCATCTGCCAGATAAGCCAAAACGAGCTTTGCCTGGGCACGGACGGGAAAGGCACCAAGATTTTCAACATCCCCAAACAGCTCATCACGGATTACCCTTTTGATAATAATTACCTCGACTCCGGTACCTCCAAAGTACACTCCGTCCTGAAAGACAATGCAGGAAACCTATGGATAGCCATTTACCAGAAAGGGGTTATGATGATTCCCGCACAGCCCAACAGTTTCAAGTACATAGGCTACAAATCAATAAACAAGAATATCATCGGCTCCAACTGTATCACCTCACTCTGCCGCGACCACGAAGGCATATTATGGATAGGTACTGACAACGACGGCATATACGGCATCACCACAGAACTGAAGCAAAAAGTCCATTATGCCCCACATGACAGCCCCTCTTCGGTTCCTTCCACCGTTTTCGGCCTGTATGAAGACTCTGAACATAATCTGTGGTTCGGATCCTATACCAACGGACTAGGCAGACTGGATAAGAAAACAGGACAGTGCAGCTATCTGCAGAATCTGACAGACAAGAATGGAAACCGTATCCAACGCGTGTATGATCTGGTTGAAGACCAGGACAAACGACTCTGGATAGCCACCATGGGAGCCGGACTTTTCTATTATGACTTGAAGACAGGACAGTCTGTATATGACCCTAAATTCAATGCTGCCACCAAAAAATATAAATGGATAAGCTGTCTTTTGTATGCCGGTGACAACCACCTTTATGTAGGAACGTATGACGGAATAAGATGTATAGACCTGAGTACCGACGACTTCAAGACTGAAGAAATCCTGTCCAGACACATCATCCACTCCCTTTATGAAGACCCCCAAGCAACATCTGGATAGGCAATTCCGAAGGACTGGCGGAATGGAATCCCCAAACCCAGCAACTAAAGACCTACACCACCGCCCACGGACTATCCAGTAACGCCGTATATGCTATCAAAGGAGACGGGCAGGACAACTTATGGATAAGCACCAATGCCGGAATGTCACGTTTTAATCTGAATACCCACACGTTCAGCAATTTCTATGCAGACGACGGTCTGCAAGGAAATGAATTCAGCAAAAACGCCTCTTTTGCCGACCACAACGGCATACTCTGGTTTGGAGGTACAAACGGAATTACCTATTTCAATCCTCAAGAGATTACGAATCCCGCAAAAAAATGGAACGTACGCATCATCGACTTTTATCTGCACGACCAGCCCATAAGGAAAGGAATGTTGTCGGGCGGAAAAGAAATCATAAACACCTCCGTCTTTGAGGCCCGGGATTTCCACTTGTCACATAACGACAACGCTTTCAGCATCGAGTTCTCTACCCGCGAACTAAATAATTCCGAACGTATCACGTATCTATATACCATAAACAACACTCCCTGGGTCAAACTTCCCAAAGGAGTCAACCGGGTGTCATTCAGCGACCTTCCCCCCGGCGATTATCATTTCCGGATCAAAGCCGAAGATTATCTGCTGGAATCCGACACCGATGAAATCACCATTCACATCGCACCGGCATGGTGGGCATCGGGCTGGGCCATGCTGATCTATGCCTTATTGGCAGTAGCAGCCGTCTATGGCATCATCCTGCAAATGAGACACCGTTACCGCATAAGGCAGGAAATGATGCAACATATCCATGCCGAACAGATAAACGAAGCCAAGCTACAGTTTTTCATCAACATCTCCCACGAGATACGTACTCCGATGTCACTCATCATCAGTCCTTTGCAAAAACTGATGACAAACGATACAGACCACGAACGGCAAAAGAACTACCGCATCATCTGGCGCAATTCCGAAAGAATCCTGCGGCTGGTAAACCAATTGATGGATATACGCAAGATAGACAAAGGACAGATGTCACTCGTTTTCCGTGAAACCGAAATGACCGGATTCATTAATGATTTGTGTGAAACCTTTACAGAACAAGCGAACAAAAAACAAATTACTTTGCAGTTCCACCACGAGGGCGCCGACCACTTAAAATTGTGGGTGGACCCGGTGAACTTCGACAAAATTATCCTGAACATCCTGTCCAATGCCTTCAAATTCACCCCCGAAGGAGCAGTGTGGACATACGGCTACGCACCGGTAAGGACTCCACCCTGCCGAAACCATTGCAACAGTATGCCGAAATCACCGTGACCGACAGCGGAATAGGAATCGCCCCCAAAGAAACAGAACACATATTCGAACGCTTTTACCAGATACGGAATAGCCAAAACAACTCAAACATAGGTACCGGTATCGGGCTGCACCTCACCCGCTCACTGGTGGAACTTCATCATGGAGACATCCGTGTAGAAAATAATCCGGACGGACAACCGGGATGCAGCTTTATCATCCGTATGCCTCTGGGATGCGCCCATCTGCGCAAAGAAGAAATGGAAGCCGACAAAGCTCCTCTCTTCCACACTCCGGCTCCGGTCCTCCCTGTTCCTTATGAAACCGAGGAAGAAGAAAACGGAAAAACACGAACCAAAACGAAATACAAAGTACTGGTGGTAGAAGACGATGAAGATATACGCCGCTATATCTGCCGTGAACTGGCAAGCGATTACCATACCCTAGAAAGCTGCAACGGCAAGGAGGCACTGGAAAGCATCTTCAATAAAACCCCGGACTTGGTAATAAGTGATGTCATGATGCCCGAAATGGACGGACTTACCTTATGCCGCAAAATAAAGCAAAATGTGAACCTGAACCACATCCCGGTAATACTGCTCACCGCCAAGACACGGGAGGAAGACAATCTGGAAGGTCTGGAAACAGGAGCCGACGCCTACATGACCAAACCTTTCCATATAGAGATATTGAGGAAAACGGCCGCCAACCTGATCCGCAGTCGTGAACGGCTACGCAATACCTATACCGGACAACAGACCCAAGGGGATAAGATACAACCAATAGAAGTACAGTCCCCCGATGACAAACTGATGGAACGAATCATGCGGGTCATCAACGAAAACCTGAGTAACCCGAACCTCACCGTGGAGATGATTACCACCGAGGTAGGCATTAGCCGCGTGCACTTGCACCGTAAACTGAAAGAACTGACCAACCAGACCACACGGGATTTTATCCGGAACATCCGACTGAAACAAGCGGCAGAGCTGTTGTCGAAGAAACGGTACACCATAGCCGAAGTGGCGGACTTGACCGGATTCACCAATCCCAACAATTTCTCGACCGCTTTCAAGGATCTGTACGGAATGTCTCCCAGCATGTACATGGAACAGCATTTGAAACAGGATAAGAATAAGGAAGAGGCTGTCTCAAAATAGAGTTGAGATGGCCTCTTTTGTTTCATCTCCAATTGAAGTCATTTGGATTTTTCTCAAAAAAGGAGTTTATAAACTTACTTTTGAAGGTTTCATCCTTTCAAACTTTTTTTTTCGTTGCCATAAGCCCCCTAAGAGGCTACTTTTGCAAGATTATGTGCAATGGCCAGCAGGCCGAACTCAATTTCAACCTTCTTAAGCCCACGAAGATGGAACCTCTTGAAGTGCTTGTTGTTCTTGAGGTTTCCAAATACGGCTTCCACATCCTGCGGTCGCTGGCTGCGATATTTCAGGCCTTCATCAGAGAGCAGTTTTTCACGTTCCCTTTCCTTGATTTTCCTCAGACGATGGTTTACCTGCACAATTCTTTCCGACCGGCTTCTGTGACACCGGCATCTTAGCGGGCAGCCTTTGCAGTTACGTGCCCTGTATCTTGAGATGGTCTGCACAAAACCGTTGTCTGTTATCCGCCTTGCATCGGAGAGTCTTTCCATTCTCTGTCCCATCGGACAGTACATGCCGTCGGTTTCTTCATTATAATAAAAGTTGGCAGAGAGAAACGGGTCGTTCCGGAAGTTCCTTTTCTGTTCCTTATGAAAATTGTTGTACTTTATAAAGGTTTCAATGCCATGTCTGAAGGCGTACAGATAGTTCTCCTCGCTTCCGTATCCGGCATCACAGACAGATACGTCAGGGTATCTGCCGTAAAGGGAATGGAAATTATCCATATGCAGGGGATAGGTGGAGGTATCACCGGTACACTGATGGATGGTATAGTTCAGAATGAACTGTCTGTTGGTACTGATCTGGGGATTATATCCGGGTTTGAGCTGTCCGTTCCTCATGTGGTCCTCTTTCATGCGCATGAAAGTAGCGTCATTGTCTGTCTTTGAGTAGCTGTTGCGTCCGTCAAGTATCTTTCCCTGTGATTCATATTTCCTGAGCTGTTCGGGCCATGACTTCCTTACACGTCTTACCTTCGCTTTCATTTTCCTGTCTGCATCCACTCCGTTCAGGGCATCATCTATCTGGCAAAGTGCCTTTTCCACTTTCTCCGGAGTGATATCCTGATATGTGATGGGTGCGGAATCACGCAGTTCCTGCTTGGTGACGGACTCGGCGTACTGCCATATCTCTTCAAGCTGTTCCGCGATTCTGGATATACGCGTATGTATGGACTTACCCCAGACGAACGTATAACGGTTGGCATCCGCCTCCATCTTCGTCCCGTCGGTACAGGCCACATCCAGACTTACAAAACCTTCCGCCACAAGGAACTTTACGATGGTGGCAAATATTGTCTTGAGTACATCCTTCAGCCGGCTGCTGCGGAAACGGTTGATGGTATTATGGTCAGGAGTCACATTGCCGGTAAGCCACATGAAGCGGATGTCATTGCGACAGAATTCTTCTATGCGACGGCTGGAATAGATATTACGCAGATAAGCATAGACCAGAATCTGAAGCATCATGCGAGGGTGGTATGCAGAACAGCCTTGGGGAGAATACCTGCGGTAAAGTTTTTCAAGGTTTATCTGTTCAATGATACGGTGAACAACCCGGACCGGATCGTTCTGGGGAATAAAATCGCCTAAACACGGAGGTAAAAGCAGATTATCGTTGGATGTATAACTTTTAAACATTATCTTTGGGATATCTTGACTTGATTCCCTAAGATACAAAAAATTAGGGAGACGGGCAAGTTCTGACTGAGCGAAGTTAGGACTTGCCCGATTTTTTGCAAACACAAAAAAAAGGCCGTCTCATTTTGAGACAGCCTCTTGTTGGTATATGGGAAGAATAGTTTTTCATTTCTTCAGTACCTTCTTTATCAACTCTATAAACTCTTTTCCGTATTTTTCTTTCTTATATTCGCCAATACCATTGATGTTGCCGAATGCTTCTATTGTTGTAGGTTGTTGGGTGGCGATCAGGTGCAAAGTCTTGTCGGATAAAACAATATAGGCAGGTATAGCTTGCTGGTCCGCCAGCTTTTTACGCAGTATACGTAACTCCTCGAACAAGTCCTTGTTTTCATTACCAAAAGTAACCGGAGTGGGAAAGAGTACCTCTTCCTTGGCTTTCTTTTTGCGTTTTTCCTTAGCAGGTACGAATTCTTCCCGTTTAATGACTACCAGCATGGCGGATTCTTTGCCGAACAATACTTTTTGCCCGCTTTCAGTTATTTTGAGGTGATTGTTCTCATTATAGGCTATTTCGAAATATCCTAGATTCAGCATTTGCAGCAGATAATCTTGCCAGTCGCGTGCGGGAATATCTCTTCCTGCGGCATATGTTTTCAGTTTGTCATAACCTTTGTCAATCAGTTCTTGGTTTGCTGACCTTTCAATATGTCTATTAACATGTGAGTACCTATTTGTTGGTTAGTTCGGGCTATTGCACTCAAAGCTTTTTGTACAATGATTGTTCCGTCAAAGCGTTCGGGGGGATTACGGCACACATCACAGTTGCCACAATCATGGTCCATGGTTTCACCAAAATAGTTCAGCAGGATACGCCTCCGACAGATATCCGATTCAGCATATTGTTGCATCCGGTGTAATTTCTCTAAGTTAATTTCCTGCTGGCTGCTTTCTGTAGCGAATTTGGAAAGCATAACCAAGTCTCCCAGTGAATAGAACAGCAAAGTATCACTTTCCATACCATCACGCCCGGCACGTCCTATTTCTTGATAGAAACTTTCTATGCTTTTAGGAAGGTTATAATGAATAACCCAGCGTACATTGGATTTATCAATTCCCATCCCGAAAGCAATAGTGGCGCACACCACCTGTACACGATCATTTATGAAATCATTTTGTGCCTTATCACGCATATCGCTGCTTAATCCTGCATGATAAACGGTTGCACGGATACCTTGTTTCATCAGCATTGCGGCCACATTTTCTGTTTTGCTGCGGCTCATGCAATAAATGATACCACATTCATTTTTGTGTTTTTCAATGAATTCAAGAATAGTCCGCATCTTATCCTTTTGTTGATAGCCTCTTTTAACTTCCAAACTCAGATTGGGACGATCAAAGGAAGATATGAATATTTTAGGATCTTTCAAGGCCAATTGTTGTACAATGTCTTTTCGGGTTATTTTGTCAGCTGTAGCAGTCAATGCTACAATCGGTACTTTGGGAAACTGATTACGTAATACCTTTAATTGGGTATATTCAGACCGGAAATCATGTCCCCATTGTGAGATGCAATGAGCTTCATCAATGGCAAATAAAGAAATTTGGATATCTTTCAGCAGGAAATTTGTTTCTATAAGTAATCGTTCAGGTGAAATATAAAGTAATTTGATTTTTCCTTGAAGACATTCGCGACGTAGGTTTATATTTTCTGTTTCATTATTGCTGCTGTTCAGTGCCCGTGCTGCAATTCCGTTTGCTTGTAAACTTTCCACCTGGTCTTTCATTAAAGAAATAAGGGGTGAAACGACAATGGCCGTACCTTCCATCAGTAAAGCCGGTAATTGATAACAGATGGATTTTCCTCCTCCTGTAGGCATTAATACCAAAGTATCCTTTTGAGCTAATATATTTTGAATAATATCTTGCTGTAAAGGACGGAAACTATCGTATCCAAAGTAGTTTTTTAGAGTTTGGAACATATCTGTTTGTTATTTTAAAATGTAATCGGTTACAAAGGTAGTAAAATCTTTAGATTTGGTAGGGATCTCTGCCTAATAATAGTAAATAAGATATACTTTTATTCATAATTCATTTGTTTTGAAATTACTGCTTAAAAGAGAGGTTGGTTATTGTAGATTGGACAAATAAAACTTTTTTGCCACTTAAAAAACAAAGTGTTGTGATTATTTAAGAAATAAATTAAGCAAAAAAAGTTGCATATGAAAAAAACTTTTCCCACATTTGTCCAAAATTAGATATTTGCATTTATATAACTAACCAAACAACGAAAAATTAAAAGAAAAATTAACTGATGAGCGACGTGGAAAAAAAATCAGAAACCCAGGAAGCGGCTCCTAAGAAAAAACCGTATAACCTGAGAGAAAAGAAAGAGAAAAAGGCTGCTTACAGATCTCTGATTAGAGCAGAACTTGCCGATGAATTGTATGATAAGATTTTGAACATTGTAGTTGTTCAGAAAAAGTACAAAGACCCTAATTATTCAGCAAAAGACTTGGCGAAAGAATTTAAAGACAAATACTCGTTATTTGTCAGCTGTAGTGAATTCCCGCTTCGGAATGAATTATTCTTGTTTGTTGAATGAATATCGTATTAAAGATGCTTTGCATCTTTTAGTTGATAAACGCTATATGGATAAGAATGTGGAAGAGATCAGTGCAATGGTAGGTTTTGC
>ENA-OQCX01000531-OQCX01000531.1-human-gut-metagenome-genome-assembly--contig:-NODE-531-length-19682-cov-2.587983_pt1 | contig 19682 bp, 24 predicted proteins | sample MGYA00242762_ERZ504587 | MGnify/ENA primary metagenome ERZ504587 (study PRJEB26092, sample SAMD00036337) | human gut metagenome | host: Homo sapiens | study: EMG produced TPA metagenomics assembly of... | reverse complement strand
CTCCAGGGGCAGATATTAACATTCGTGTTCGTGGAGGTACGTCTGTGACCCAGAGCAATGATCCTCTTTACATTGTCGATGGTTTTCAGGTGGATAACATCAATGATATTCCTCCTACAGACATTGCTTCTATTGATGTATTGAAAGATGCTTCTATCACGGCAATCTATGGAGCTAAGGGCGGTAATGGTGTAGTGGTTGTTACTACTAAATCGGCCAAAGCTGGAAAAATACAGGTAAGTTTCAATGCCCATTTGTCTACTAGTCATTTGTCTAAAAAATTAGATTTAATGAATTCAGCAGAGTTTGCACGTTATCAATATGAATGGTCGGCGTGTAATGGTAGCCGTTCTAGCAATGCCAAATTTTTCCGTGCTAATTTTGGCAATCCGCAAGATTTGGATATGTATTATTCTTTGCCTACTCATGACTGGCAGGATGAGGTAATGGGAGAGAATCCTATCAATTATTCTACTAATGTAACTATTGGTGGAGGTACAGATAAGATGCGCTTCACTGCTTCTCTTACTCAAAGCGAAGATAAAGGTATTATTATGGGGTCGGGTGTGCGCCGTACCAATTTGAATATCAAGACAGCTATTGATATAACTAAAAATTTGACATTGCATATCAATCCTAAATTTACGTTTCGCCGTGATCAAGGAGCTGGAGGTGATAATATTGGTACAGGCGGTATTATTGATGTACTCCGTTATAGACCCACTAACGGATTACGTGAATTCGGATATATAGATCCTTCTTATGCTGACCCTGATGAAGAAGCATTGTTTACTTATACTAATCCGAAAAGTGATATTGCCATTAATCAACAGAATAAGTATGCTTATAACTATACTAATGCTATTTCATTGGAATGGAAGCCTGTTAAAGGATTGGTGCTTCGTACAGAAGCCACTCTTAGTTTAAACTGGAAAGATCAATATCGTTTTTGGGGTGCCTTGACAGGTGAAGGTACAAAAAATAATTCGTTGCCTGTAGCAAGTATTCAGAAAGATCAGTCTTTTTAAATATATTTGGACTAACACGGCATCTTATGGCTTTTCTATTAAAGATAAGCATAATTTTTCCATGTTATTGGGGCAAGAAATTTATCATAGCCAAAATAAGAAGAACTTCCAAAAGAATCGTTATTTCCCACGTGCATTTGAGGCTGGACAGGCTTGGGATAATATGGGATTCGGTACACCGCAGGAGTCAACTTCATCACTTTCGACTCCAGATCGCACTGCTTCTTTCTTTGGGCAGGCAAGTTATAACTATAACCACAAATACTTACTCTCTGTAACTATGCGTGCTGATGGTTCCACTAAATTTGCTCCAGGTAATCAATGGGGATATTTCCCTTCAGTATCAGGTGCTTGGGTGCTTTCAGAAGAAAAGTTTATGGAAGATATAAAATGGATTGATCAGTTAAAACTTCGTGCAGCTATAGGGTTGGCAGGAAATAATCGTATCAGTGATGATATGTGGCGTTATTTATATACTGTTAATTCTACCGGCGGACCTGGATTTGGAGAAGCAACTCAGTTTGGAGAGCAATGGTATGGTAATCAAGGGGGTACTACTTTTGCCAATAAAAATATTAAATGGGAAACTACATTAACTCGTAATCTTGCTGCTGATATCACGCTTTTTAATGGTCGTCTCACTGTTACTCCGGAGATTTATTGGAATACGACGAAAGATTTACTTTATAAATCGGACATTCCTTCAGCAACTGGTTATGTAAGTCAGATGCAAAATATTGGACAAGTAACTAATAAAGGGGTTGAATTAACTATATCAGGAGATATTCTCAGTGGCAGGGATTATGTGCTTTCCGCAAATCTTTCTTTAGGTATGAATAAAATGAAAGTTGATAAATTAAATGGTACAGACAATGTGATTTGGGATCAGAATAACCGTTGGAAATCAAGTTACAATGATTATTGTTTGAAGGTGGGTGACCAAGTAGGACTTATTTATGGTTTTGTATATGATGGTTTATATTCAATGGATGAATTCTATTTTGATCCCACTAATAACTTGCAAGCAGTACCTTGGGGATCAACGGCCGCTGAAAACGGAACTTCGAAAGATGCACCTATTATGGATGCAGACGGTGTGGAACATCCAAAAACAATAATCAATCAGATTTCAGGAGATTCTAATTCAGGCATAGCTACTCTGCCGGGCAAAGTCAAGTTCAAGGATTTGAATGGTGACGGATATATCACAGAAGATGACCGTACTGTTATAGGTAATACCAATCCAAAAGTGCAGGGAGGTTTTGGATTAAGCGGACAATGGAAGGGTTTTGATTTTGCCATGAACTTCAACTTTATGCTTGATTTTGATGTGAATAATGCGACAGCTTACCAGCTTTCCTCATCCGAAAGCAAATAAGAATAAGTTCTACAATGTGCTTTCCACATTTGCCGACAAAGGTTGGCGTTATACCCGTGATGGTGATGGCGAATGCTTGTACAAATGTTACTATATTGATGGTTCGTTGGATATGTACCGTGAATTAAACGAAGGTAGGACACTTTGGAATCCGACGGATGTGACAAAAAAAATAACTCATTCCTATTTTATCGAGGATGGATCGTTTCTGCGTTGTCAGGATTTGACTGTTGGCTATACGTTACCTGGAAATCTGACTTCTAAATGGGGGATTTCGAAAGCTCGTTTTTATGTGTCAGCCTCTAATTTGTTTATTATTACTGGGTATTCGGGTTATGATCCTGAAGTGGATATTCAGACAGGATTAACTTGTGGTATGGACTATAACCGTTACCCACGTAGTCGCAGTTTTGTACTAGGTACTAATATTACATTCTAAATTTGAAAGCACATGAAATTAAAAAATACTTTAATAATAGGATTAGCAACTTTGACTCTAATATCATGCAATGATTTCCTTGACGTGGATTCTCCATCAAGTTACAATGAGGACTTTGTGTTCAGCCAAGAAACAGAAATTAGCCGTGCGTTGAACGGTGTTTATGCTTCTATCTTGGTAGGTGATCTTTATGGCAGTGCCTATCAGAAAACTTTTAATTTGAACAGTGATGTTGATATGCAGATGTATACAGGTAATGTAGCAACCCATAATAGCTATGCACGTTTTGATTGTGACGATCAAGGTGGCGAAATTGATAAATATTGGAGAGCTTCTTATAAAGCTATTGAAGATGCTAACCGTTTTATCCGGGGTGTAGAAACTGGTCCGCTTTATAATGAAGAGAATACCGCTGTTATGCAGATGTTGGGCGAAGCCAAGTGTCTTCGTGCTATGGTTTATCATGATCTGGTAGTGATGTTCGGGGATATTCCTTTCACTTTCCTGCCAGCCTCACAATTAGGTGATAATTATGTGATTCCTGTAATGAATCGCGAAGAAATCCAAAATAAACTTATTGAAGATTTGCAGGATATTGCTCCTAAGATGTCTTCTACTACAACAACAACAGTAGAACGTGCGTCTAAGGAGTTTGCTTGGGCATTAATTGCACGTATTGCATTGACTGCCGGAGGTTATTCACTTCATCCGGATAAAAATAATGCAAATAGTTATGGTGTGATGAAACGTCCGGAAGATTATCAGAAGTATTATCAAATCGTAAAAGAATATACTAGCTTGGTTATTGCTTCGGGGACACACTCTGTAGGCACTTCTTATCAAGATATTTTTACCAAGGAAAGCAATTTTGAAATTATTGCTAAAGGTGATCCTATTTTTGAGATTCCTTTTGCTAAGGAGTCTACAGGTAATACAGGGTATTCCCAAGGACCTACATCAACCGTTAATGAAGGAAAGACATTGGGTAAGAATGTATGGGGAGAATCTAAAGGTGATATACGTTTGAGTGCTTTTTACCGTTATTCATTCGATGAGAATGATAAGCGTCGAGATTTTATTAATGGACTTTGGTATTATGGTAACAGTGCTAATAATGCTACTCAGGATTCTTGTATGATTCGTGCGGATTATACTGTCCATAATAATAAATGGTCTAAATTATGGGCGAATGCGGGACAGTTTACCAATTGAGTGCCAGTAATACAGGTATTAACTTCCCTTATATGCGTTATACGGATGTTTTGTTGATGAATGCCGAAGCTGTTAATGAGTTGGAAGGACCTACTGCCACTGCTCAGGAGTCACTTCGTCAAGTCCATGCACGGGCATTCGATGACCAAAGTGTTGTTTCTGCCTATATTGCTCAGGTGGCTTCTTCTAAAGAAACTTTTTTGAAAGCCGTGCTTGATGAACGTAAATGGGAGTTTGCGGGTGAGAATATGCGCTGGAGAGATCTTGTCCGTAATAATCTTTATGGACAGGAAATTGTTTATAGTTTTTTGCGCTATCTTTCTGTAGGAATGTCTAATGCCGGTTCTTCTACTGGCTTCGAAGATGATATAGCTGAACATGATGGTAGTGCTTATTTGGATGATCTTCCCGAATCTATGTATTACCATGTTCTTCCACAAACGGTTGAATGGCGTGTGGATGTAAATCAAGTTTATGGCTATCCTTATCCCAATAAGATATTGGATATGCTCTATATTTATAATCCTTACAAATCAGCTAATCAACCAGCGACAGCTTTGGTAGCTGTTGATGGAGCAACTTGGAAGATGGCGGAATTTTATCAGTGGAGCAATGATTCGGAGCCTACTAACCAATGTAAATATTCATTCTATGGATATATTCGTCATACAGAACAAGGAATGATTGTGTTGGTCAAAGATGGAACAGAATCACCACTGGATGGTAATTCTGTTCCTGAGGTGAATGATTTACCTCCTGTACGTTATATTTTACCTTATCCTAATGCGGCTATCCAACGCTCAGCAGGTGTATACAAGAACTATTATGGCTATAAATAATTTATAAAAGGACAGAATGATGAAAAAAATATTTTTATATGCATTAATGTTATTTTCAGGTTTCTCATGTATTTCGTGTTCTGATGATGAGAAAGGAATGGCAAATATAGATAGAGAATGGATGACTATGTTCATTTGTGATAATAATAGAGGAAAAGGGGATGACTATGCTTATAATTGTAAAGCAGAGGGACCGAATGGCAATGATATTCATCTTTATTGGTATGGAGTGAATAACTGTGCGGGCTACCAGATTCGTCAGGCACTACAGCCAAATGTTTCGGGTGGTGCAGATGCTTGGGGTACATCTGCCGAAAACGGTCTTTTTGTTACTAGATACCATTGTAGGACCGGAAGGTCCTTGATTTAGTTATTAAAGATCAACAGTATTCCACTGATTATCGTTTTGCTATTCGCGTGTTATCAACAAAAGATGATAATGTGACTGATTTTTCACATGCATCCAAATGGTATGGACATGGTGATGGCAGACAGTGGCAGAATGGATGGGCATTACCACTTCTGATCGATATGCAACTCCATTCTGTGTCTATGTAGATGCTTCTAAGACTACACAGACTACTATGCGTGTGATGTTGAATCGTGCTTTCAAAACTGTAACAGAAGGGGTATCAGACGATGATAAGGCTATTTATCGTGAAAAATTTCAGCTTGATGCTAACGATAATTTTGTTTATCAGTGGTTGGAAGTAGATCCGTCTCCTAATAATCCTGAATCAACAGTGAATGAAAAATGGAGAAAATATAAATTAACCGATGAGGATTTTGAAAAGGAATATGTAGATATTGACGGACTTCAGAAAAACTCTGTTTATGTGATTAATGTTCGCAACGAGAATGTGAAGGTAAAATGGGATGCATATTACAATACTTGTTCTGCCCGCTCAGACGGAGAACCGGGAGAGCCTATTTAGTAACTCATGACTTAAGTGCTCCAAGTCGTGACCGGTTTGATTCAGATGAAGCTTATCAAAATGCTTTGATACAGCACGAGGCTGCTCTGAAATACAATGCAATGCGTATTGATTTCCTTTTAACAGACTTCATTTCCGATGTAAATTTAGCCGAAGGACAGACTTATTATTTGGAAGGTGGAAAGACTTATTGTATGTTTGATAATTTAACTACCTGCAAAGGTTTTGTTCTTCGTACTCGTCCTGAGGATGTAGCAGCAGGTAAACGTGCTAAAGTATTGTTAGGTGGTATGCATATGACAGGTACTAATGTTAATTCTATGAATTTGATGTTCGGGCGCCAGCCACAAGCTGGAGAAGGAGGAGAAATTTATATGAAGATGCTCGAATTTTATGATATTGATTTCGATTGTCCAATGGCTCTTACTTATGGTGATAATGTTGCCGGTTTGGGTTCGGCTACAGGTAATTATTTCATTAATATGTTTTCTAATGGTATGGCTGTACATTTGGAAAGTTTTGTGGTGAAAAATTGTACTTTCAAGCGTCTGGTACGTGGGTTCATTCGTGAGCAGGGGCCTAATTACAAAATTTGGGATCATGTCTTGATAGAGGATAACCAGTTCTTTGACTGTGGCTATTATAGTAATGGTGCCGGAGGTTATCCATGGATTGCCGGTTCCGGGAATAATGCGAATTCTAATTTATATAAGGACTTTGTGGTTCGTGGAAACACTTTCTATGATTGTCCGTTCCCTTCATTTTTCAGTGAAACCAAGCAGAGTGCATGGAAGGGAGGGGCATGGAATATAACGTTTGAAAACAATACTTTGGTTAACTGGAACACTCGTGCGGCAGGAAATATTTTCAATATGCGTAATATTCCAGATGGAAGTACTTATACGGTGAAAAATAACCTGATTGTTTTGACCAAGCAGGACGGTGATGTCCGAAAGATGACTATGGCAGGAGCTGATATCCGTAAGACAATGACTATGGCAGACGGTACAGCCGGACATGTGACATTGAATTTTGACAATAATTATTCTACAAATACTTTTTTATCCAACGGACAAATTTTAGCAATAATCCATGGACTGCGACTAAAAATAATTTTGGCACCTTGGTCAACAATGGTTCTGCTACTTTAAATGGAACATTGGAAGTTTTTGTTGATGATATTTCTCCATTAGAACTGATGGTAAGTCCAAATCCACCACATAAGGCTACTGCTGATAACGATCAATATATGCATCGTGCAGATGCACTTGATGGTACGGCTGGAGAGCATGGTGTAAACTTGTATTACAATCAGACAGGTAAAGTTATGGAGTCAAAAAATTTATCAGTTGAACATTGGTGCGGCTAAATGGCGTAATGGTTCTGCTAGATAGTAGAATGGGGTTTGATAAGTTTTATAGTTATTATAATGTGAATGTCTTCTGAGAATCTTTGGATTTTGAAAGACAGATATTTGATAGAAAAGCCGATCTGTGATAGATAGGCTTTTTTATGTATAGGTAAAGGGGCAGAGTATCAAAAATTGTATAGGTTTGATGATGTCTGTGCAAAATCTGCCTGAAAAAGACCAAATATTCTCTGTATTCAGATTGGAAAACGCATAATTTTGTTTGCTGGTTTTTATCAAAACATATAGGAATAATGAAAAATACATTCAAAAAAGTGTTTATTGGCTTTATGGCTTTTGCCATGGCAACCGGCTCCTTTGCGCAGCAAAGAGCTCATAAAAAGGATAATGAGTCGTATCCTAAGGAATGGAAACAAATAGCACGTATGGAGCAGGATTCTTTCTTTCTGACAGATGAAGCTCGGCGGATTGCTGAAAATGTATTGGCTTTTCAACGCTGTACGGGCGGTTGGCCGAAGAATATAGATATGGCCCGCCGCATGAATGATAAAGAGCTGGCTAAAGTGATAAAGGATAAATCACGTCGTGATGATTCTACGATAGATAATAATGCCACAACTGCCCAGATGATTTTTTTAGCCCGTCTTTATAGGCAGACTAAGGATATACGTTATCGGGATGCTTTCCTCCAGGGAGTGGAATATTTGCTGAGTGGTCAATACGAAAACGGAGGATGGCCGCAATTCTGGCCCGGTCCGCGTGGTTATCAGGTACATATTACTTTTAATGACGATGCCATTGTCAATACATTGAATATGATACGTGATATGATGAATCACAAAGCGCCTTATGAGGATGATTTGATAGACAAGACTTTGTGTGTACGTTTGGGAAAAGCCTTTAATAAAGGAATAGAGTGTATACTGGCTACACAAATTATAAAGGATGGAGAACCTTCTGTGTGGTGTCAGCAGAATGATAGGGAAACATTGAAGCCTGCACCGGCACGTGCATATGAGTTGCCGTCTTATTGTTCGGCGGAGAGTGCCGGAATTGTGCGTCTGCTCATGGAATTACCTGCACCCGACGCACGTGTGAAGCGGGCGGTTCACGGAGCCATGAAATGGTTTGACAGGTATAAACTTACCGGTTTGAAATGCGAGCGTATCGTGCTGGCAAATGGTGAGCGGGATACTCGTCTTGTGGAAGATCCTCAAGCCAAGCCTATTTGGGCGCGTTATTATGATTTGAAATATTGTGAACCGTATGTATGTGACCGTGATGGCTGCCACGTCGCCATTTGGAAGAAATAGGAACAGAACGTCGTAACGGATATAGTTGGTACAATAGCAGACCGGCTGAGCTTTTTGCCATATACAATGCATGGGCGGACAAATATGATCCGAAGCATAAAGTGGCAATCAGTCTGGCAACCAAAGGAGCGAATGAAAACGGGCTTATTGAAATGTATCGTCGTCCCATGGCAGAGCGTACGGCTTTTGATGTGGTGGTAAAGCCGGGAGAGAGTATTCAGGCAGCTATTGAAAAGGCTCCGGAAATTCCGACAGTACCTTTTAAAATCTTATTGTTGAACGGAACGTATCATCAAAAAGTGATTATTGACAGGCCTAATATTGTTTTGGTGGGGGAAAACCGTGACAGTACGCGGATTGTCTTGGCTGAAACAGCCCAGACACGTGCCATCACGGAATATCATGGACGTCCGGTAGGCAATGGTGTCATTGTGTTGCAGGAAGGTGCGGATGATTGTGTTATTAGCGGACTGACTGTTTACAACAATTACGGAACTGCCGTTGAAAATACGACCATCCATCAGATGGCGATTTTTGGACGTGCCACTCGTACCATCATCATCAACAGTAATGTATGGGCCGATGGAAACGATGCCCTTTCCTTGTGGGCGCCCGGAAGCAATGGTATGTATTATCATGCCGATCTCTATCTTCGTTGTCCGGGTGTGGATTTTCTTTGTCCTCGCGGATGGTGCTATGCCACACGCTGCCATTTTTATGGTGATAGCCGTGCCATGATTTGGCATGACGGACGAGGTGACAAGAACAAGAAACTGGTTATTACCAATTCTTCATTTGATGCTAAGACACCGACACTTTTAGGACGCTATCATCATGATTCCCAGTTTTATCTCATCAAATGTAAAATGTCGAAGAATGTGCTTGACGGGAATATTCATTATGCTTATTCGGATAAAGTGCTTGATCCCTGTCCGTGGGGCTACGTACCTATTATTATGGTTGTACCCGTGAAGGAGGGCATAGTGGCTGGTTAAACGATAATTTGAAGGAGGCGGAGAATGCTCCGGAGTTTCATGGCGTTACCGCCAAGTGGACATTCAATGGCAAATGGGACCCCGAACAACGTATCAGAGATCTTTGGAATGTGTTGGCCTACTAATTTAACAGTTTGTAATATGAAAATGCCCCCTGTTTTATGCTGTATTGTTTTTTGTTTGTGTCAATGTTATCTGCTGTTGCCCGACAGCAGGAGAAGCCCCGGGTTATTGTCACTACGGATGGTGAGATTGACGATCAAAGTTCTATGATTCGTTTTCTTATGTATTCTTCTGATTATGATGTCGCAGGCATTGTTCAAGTCAATGGGGTACAGAAAGACGGACATAGTAAAGATAAATGGATCGAATCACAAATTGCCAAATATGCGGAATGTCTGCCTAATTTGAGGAAACATAATCCCGATTATCCCGATGCTGAATATTTGCTAAGTGTCTTGGCGGTTGGTAATGAGAACAGAGAGGACTTGCATAAATTGCCTCCTTTACTGTCTGATAGCGAGGGGGCACAGCTCATCATAAGGACATTGCTTGATTCTGATCCGAGGCCTGTTCATATTTTAGCATGGGGTGGAGCCAACACCCAGGCCAATGCCTTATGGCAGATCAAGCAGAAATATTCTGCTGCAGAATGGGCAAAAGCGGTATCAAAAGCCAGATTATATTGTATTTGGTATCAGGACGGCGGTGGAAAATGGATAGAACAGAATCTTCCTGAAATCATTATTTATGAATCGGGCGCACCGGATCATGATGGAGATATGTATGGGATTACATGAGTGTGGATTATTATTTTAAGAACAGACTTAGTAAAAATTCAAAAGAGTTGCAACAGATCATGGATAAACCTTGGTTGGCTGACCATATTAAGAATGGGCACGGACCACTGTGTGCCGCCTATCCTCAGGAATATACCAGTGAGGGGGATACTCCTTCTTTTATGCCTCTTATACGTAATGGACTTGAACAGCATACAGACTATACATTAGGAGGATGGGGAGGACGCCCGGAGTATAAAAATGGCAATCACATGCAAGATGGGAATGATTTGAAAAACGGTGTGCCGGATTCGCATTATACTTTCCAGCGTTGGTTGCCTGCTATACAAAATGACTGGGCGGCTCGTGCCGACTGGTGCGTGGCTGATGAATATTCAAAGGCAAATCATCAACCTGTTGCCCGGATATTGGGAGAAAGTGTACGCACAGTCCGGCCGGGAGAAAAAATAATACTGGATGCCTCTCCTTCATTTGACCCTGATAAAAATTCATTGTCTTACCAATGGTGGCAATATCGGGAAGCAGGCAGTGTGCAAACAAAGGTGGCTATAAAGCACGTCGATGAGAAGAGGACGGAGATAATTGTACCGGATAATCCGGGCAAACAGTTACATTTGATACTTGAACTTACAGATAATGGAACGCCTAATCTAAAGTCTTATAAAAGAGTGATTCTGAATGTGAATTGACTTCCTGTATGAATTTTCATCCGTACTGTCATGTTGTTTTGAACAGGCCTACACTTCTTCCATCCGCTCCAGCTCCCATCCCCGGAACTGTATGATAATACAGTGCAGCTTCGTGTTCTGCACCAACTGCCATACCGGGGTGCGGCAGCATATTCGTTAATCTGTTTCACCGCTTCCTGCCATTGCGTCCGGCTTTCTCTTCCGTGTCCTTCACCGACAGATATTTCAGTTCAAGAATATAGCTATGCTTCACCTCGTAGCGCATCAGGTCCGGCATGAGGAAGAGGTCGCAGTAACCGTGGCTCAGTTCCATTTCCGGAGCCATCAGGTAATAAGCGTTTACGCTGAGGTAGGCGGTGAAGAAACCCTGTATATTTCGCTCGCCTTCCATGGCACTGCGTACAGATGAATTTTCCTTGTAGGCATGGGCAATGAATTCCAGTGTTTCGCGCCAATGGCCTTCGTAAGCCATTTCATCGAACAGGTCCATCAAATTGTTCAGGTTGATATGGCGTTTGTCCTGGTACTCCTCCAGCATGAATTCGTAATACTGTTTGCGCACATTATAGTTGGGGATACTCAATACCAAGCGGCTGCCGCGTGTGGCAGTGATGGTCAACATGCCATAATAGAAGAGCAGGCTGGGGAAGATTTCGGGTTTGGCGATTTCCTTGGCCGGGAAGGTGGTGATCAGGTTGGTGATAATTTGCCCTTCTTCGGTGATTTTACGTAATACGCCCTTGCGGTTGCCGTCCAGCTTGTCCAGCTGGATTAGTTTCTTCATTTTGTTGTAGTCCGTACGGGTGTTGGGATCTATCATCTCTTTAGGAGATTTGCCCAGCGTGATGTAATTGCGCAGGTAGTAAAGTACCATGTCGCAATTGAACATTTTCGGGTCGCGTTCCAGGCTTTCTTCTGCGAAACAGTAATTATTATACCACGGTTTCATCTCCCGGATCATTGCTTCGATGTCCGCGTCGATCGGGAGCTGTCCGGCATCCTTATAATATTGGAACATGGTGCGCACGTCCGTTTCGCTGAATCCCAGCATCATGTTGAACTGGTAGTCGGTACTGATATTCCAGCCGATGTTGAATCCGCTGGTCAGGTCGTCCAAGGTGACGGGCTGACGCCGGTCATGAAGATGCGCTCGAACATGCCTTTGAATTTCTTGAATATTTCACGGTAGAATCCGCTGGCATGGGTCAGGGCATGATAAATGTCTTTTCCCTGCTCGTTCAGAACGATGTTGGTAAAGTTATCGTATTCGTCGATGATGAGGTAAAGTCTCATTCCGGATTCAGCCGCATGCAGGTTCAGGTAGTTCAACTTGCTGACAAAGTCGGGCTGTTCTTCCATCTTTTGTGCAAATCCGGGAAAATAATAAGGCTCATACACTTTGCCGAACAGGTCCATCACCATGCCGCAATAGTTATTGAAATTTTCTTCCAGTGAACCGCTTCCGCCACTGCGCGCGAGAAATCAAGATACACCACCTGAAATTTTCCTTGCAGGGGGGTGGGGCGGCTGCCTATCCATAGATTGCCGAAGCGTTTCTGGAACTTTTCTTTTTGTGCTATGTCATAATACGCACGCAGCATACTCAAAAAGATACTCTTGCCGAAGCGGCGGGGACGGATAAAGAACAGGTTCCGGGGCTGTTTTTCCAGCAAAGGCAGATACATGGTTTTATCTACATAGTACATGTTCTGCTCTGCCACTTCCACGAAGTTGGCAATGCCATAGGGGATTTCTTTTATATTTTCCATCATTGCTTCTGTTGTCTTTAGTTCGTATCCGGATGCCAATACAACAAAGATAGTCTATTCTTCCTGAAGGAACAAAGGAAATAAAGTTTTTAATAGAAAGAAGATGTTCAAGGTAAGTTATGCGTTTGAAAGAAAATTCTTTATACTCCCCGCTAGATTTCTACTGGGTCGAAAAAAAGGGCGTGCCAAAAGCCATGTTTATTATTTAGACCTTTTGGCACACCCTCTTGGTGGATTCTGAAATCAGTTTCTTATTTCTTCTCTGCCGCGGCATGTGGATAGTCAATCGTATAATGCAGTCCGCGACTCTCTTTCCGTTCCATTGCCTGACGGGTGATCAAATACCCGATGTTAATCATGTTACGCAGTTCGCAAAGTTCGCGTGAAGCCTTACAGCGTTTGAAAAGACGCTCGGTTTCTTCATATAAAATATCCAATCGGTTCCAAGCACGGATTAATCGCGTATTACTGCGCACAATACCTACATAAGCTTCCATAATCTGGTTCACCTCTTTCATGCTTTGGGTTATCAGTACCCGTTCTTCATTGTTCATGGTTCCTTCATCGTTCCATTCGGGGATATCCTCATTGAAGTCATACCGGTCGAGTACATTTAGTGCATGTTTGGCTGCCGCGTCCGCATAAACCACTGCTTCTATCAGCGAATTGGAAGCCAGACGGTTACCTCCGTGCAGACCGGTACATGAACATTCGCCGATAGCATACAAACGGTTGATGCTGCTCTGTCCGTCCAGATCGACTTTGATACCTCCGCACAGATAATGAGCAGCCGGAGCCACAGGAATATAGTCCTTAGTAATATCAATGCCTAGGCTGAGGCATTTTTTATAAAATATTGGGGAAATGTTTTTTTGTTTCTTCCGGATCTTTATGCGTCACATCCAGATATACATGATCTTCACCGCGCTGCTTCATTTCGTTATCAATGGCACGTGCTACGATATCACGTGGGGCCAATGACAGGCGTGGATCATATTTTTGCATGAATTCTTCGCCACTTTGATTCTTTAAGACAGCACCGTAACCGCGCATGGCTTCGGTGATGAGGAAACTAGGACGGTCTCCCGGATGAAAGAGGGCGGTGGGATGGAATTGTATAAATTCCATGTCCTTTACTGCTCCTTTGGCACGGTACACCATAGCAATGCCGTCTCCCGTAGCTACCAGTGGATTGGTTGTATTGCGGTATACCGCTTCGCATCCGCCTGTTGCCATTACAGTTACTTTGGACAGGAACGTATCCACTTCTCCTGTTTTCTCATTCAATACGTAAGCACCGAAACATTTGATGCCTGGTGTATGGCGGGTGACGATAATTCCCAAATGATGCTGGGTAATGATTTCTACCGCATAGTGATCTGTAAATATGGTAATATTGGGATGAGCTTTTACCGCTTCTATCAGGCTGGTTTGTATTTCAGCTCCTGTATTGTCTTTGTGGTGCAGGATACGGAACTCGGAATGGCCTCCTTCTTTGTGGAGGTCGAATTCTCCATCCTCTTTTTTATCAAAATCCACTCCCCATTTTATCAGTTCCTGGATTTGTGCAGGTGCTTCTCGCACTACTTTTTCTACAGCCGCGCGGTCACTGATCCAATCGCCGGCAATCATCGTGTCTTCAATGTGTTTCTCGAAATTGTCTACTTTCAAGTTGGTAACAGATGCTATACCTCCCTGAGCAAAATAGGTATTGGCTTCTTCCAGTCCTGCTTTACAAATCAGGCGACTTTACCTTTGTGAGCTACTTTCAGTGCGAAGCTCATTCCGGCAAGTCCTGAGCCGATAACAAGGAAATCGAATTTTTTAACCATGATAATATGCTTTATGGGTGCAAAGCTACGAAAAACCTTTATTCATTGTACCTTTTGCTCTTGTTTTTACTATTTTTTTCGTGAAGAATAAACGAAATAGATAATGCAAGTATGAAATTAAAAGTGTAACTTTCTGCATTTTTTAATAGAATAGGATGGAAAACAATAAAGAAATCATTCACGAAAGTGAGGTAAAAGAACTTATAATTGAGTTGAGGGGTGAGAAAGTACTGATAGACCGGGATGTAGCTAAGCTTTATGGCGTAGAAACCAAACGAATTAATGAAGCAGTAAAAACAATCGGGACAAATTCCCAAATGGTTATATGTTTTCGTTGCAAGTATCTGAAAAACAGCAACTGGTCGAAAATTTCGACCGGTTCAGTAGTTTGAAACATTCTCCCGTAGAACCTAAAGCATTTACCGAAAAAGGGCTTTATATGCTGGCTACAATTTTAAGAAGTCCGAGAGCTACCGCAACTACTTTTGCCATTATCGAATCATTCTTTAAGTTAAGGACATTAGTACGGAATGTAAATATCATGGCTACCGAGTATGATGAGGAAAAGAGGAAGAGTCTGGTACAACGTAGTGGAGAACTGCTGAATGAACTGCTGACTGATGAGGGTGATATAACAGAAACGGAATCTTCTATCGAATTAAATTTGTATGCTTTGAAGATGAAACGTACAGTAAAGAGGACAAAAAAAGGATAAATTCTCTCATTCTGCGCCGTAATGAGGTCGATAAACGATAAATTTATTATCTTTCGGGCAAATTACAATAAGATGATGAATCGAATTTTTCATGTGAAGATAGCAGGAGGCACTTATCTGTTTCTGATACTGCTGACAGCCGTCATGGTATTTGCTTTCTGGTGTATGAAGGCAATGATAGGATTGGTGGTGGCATTGGGGCTGATCATTACCATTGAACGTATTATCCATTCTACTTATACGCTGACTGCGGATGGAAAGCTGGTGGTGTATTATGGTCGTTTTTTATAAAGGGAAGACCATTCCCTTGACTGACATTACGGATGTGGAGCTGAAACGAAGTTCCGGATTCGGTGGAATTATGCCTTCGAAATATGTATTGATACATTATGAGAAGAAAAATTTATTGTCATTGGTTCCTGTAAAGCCGGAAGAATTTATCAATGCGTTGGTGAAGCGGCTGGAGCATAGGATAGAGGAGGAATAAATTATGGAGCAAGTATTTAAAACAAAAAGAGCTCGTAGGTGGTGGATTATTATAGTCAGTCTGGTTGTTCTGATTATTTTTCTGAATGTGTATTTGGAGCAAAGTTGGGCTTTTTCGGCGCTTGGGGGAATTATTATTTCTGCATTAATGTTTTATTCGCAATCGAAAACCATTTATATTGTAAAAGACAATGGTGTTCTGGAAATTAAACCGGGATGGGGGAACAGAATATGTGTAGACGGAATCCGTAAAGTGTCTTATAATCCGAATGCAATAGGAATGCAAAAGGTGAAAATAGAGCACGCCCAAGGTTTTGTAATGATTAACCCTGATAAGCCTTTGGAATTTGTAGAAGCATTGAGAGAAATAGATCCAAATCTGTCTGTTGAAGGTTTTGAACAGATAAAAACTAATTAACCCAAAATAAATACCATGAAATATCAAATTGCAATCATCGGTGGAGGTCCCGCAGGGTATACTGCTGCCGAAGCTGCCGGAAAGGCAGGACTGAGTGTTGTATTGTTCGAAAAAAGAAGTCTGGGCGGTGTCTGCCTGAATGAGGGATGTATTCCTACCAAGACCTTGCTTTATTCGGCTAAAGTATATGATTATGCAAAACATGCTTCAAAGTATGCCGTGAATGTGCCTGAAGCTTCTTTTGATTTAGGAAAGATTGTGGCGCGTAAATCAAAGGTGGTTCGTAAGCTGGTATTGGGAATCAAGGCAAAACTGACTGCGCATCAGGTACATATAGTGACGGGAGAAGCCACGATTGTAGATAAGAATACCATCCAATGCGGTGGGGAAACCTACGAATGTGAGAATTTGCTGCTGTGTACCGGCAGTGAAACATTTATTCCTCCTATTCCGGGAGTGGAAAACGTGGATTACTGGACGCACGTGATGCACTGGATAATAAAGAAGTACCTGCTTCATTGACTATTGTCGGCGGTGGAGTGATCGGTATGGAATTTGCTTCTTTCTTCACCAGTTTGGGAGTGCAGGTGACTGTGGTCGAAATGTTGGATGAAATCCTGGGTGGCATGGATAAAGAGCTGTCGGCCATGCTCCGGCTGAATATGCCAAAAAGGAATCAAGTTCCTGCTCAGTACGAAAGTAGTAGGGGTATCCAAAGGGGAGACCGGTATTACTGTGTCATACGAAAATGCAGATGGAACAGGAACTGTTACAGCTGATAAGTTATTGATGAGTGTAGGCCGTCGTCCGGTGACAAAAGGTTTCGGACTGGAAAATCTGAATTTGGAGTGGACGGAGCGAAGATGCATCAAAGTAGATGAACATTTGCAATCTTCCGTCCCCGGTGTCTATGTATGCGGTGATTTGAACGGAGTCTCTTTGTTGGCACATACCGCCGTGCGTGAAGCGGAAGTGGCTGTCCATCATATTACAGGTAAGGAAGATGTGATGAGCTATCGTGCCATACCGGGTGTGGTCTATACAAATCCTGAGATTGCCGGGTAGGTATGAGGCGAGGAAGCTTGCAGCCGCAGGTATTCCTTATCGAGCCGTTAAGTTGCCGATGGCTTACTCCGGCGTTTTGTAGCCGAGAATGAAGGAGTGAACGGTGTCTGCAAAGTTTTGACAGCCGAAGACGGTACTGTATTGGGAGCGCATATGTTGGGTAATCCTGCTTCCGAGCTGATTGTATTGGCAGGTATGGCTATTGAGGATGGTAAAACCATAGAGGATTGGAAACGATATGTATTCCCTCATCCTACTGTGGGTGAGATATTCAGGGAACTATAATGAAACGAGTTTTATTTTTCTTTTTACTGATTTTATCTATTCACTTCATAAACGCCCAGCCGCTATCTCAGCGGCTGGACGCTTTACTGCATGAGGAAGTTCTGAAAACATCCGAAGTGGGTATTGCCGTATTCGATCTGACCACCGGGAAATCCGTTTACCGTTATCAGGACGATAAACTATACCGGCCTGCTTCTGTTGAGAAGATAATCACTTCGGTTACCGCCTTGGCGCAACTGGGAGCGGATTATACCATGGATACCGGTCTTCGTTATCGTGGAAAAATAGAAAATGACACGTTGAAAGGCAGTCTGTATCTGATAGGCGGTTTTGATCCGGAATTTATGGACGAGGATCTGGACCGTCTGGTAGATGCGTTGGCAAGTCAAGGCATCCGTTATGTGACAGATACCCTTGCGGCGGATGTTTCCATGACGGACTCGGTTTATTGGGGTTCCGGCTGGTGTTGGGACGATACTCCTTACTCCTTCCAGCCCTATCTTTCCCCTCTCATGCTGAATAGGGGCTGCGTGGATGTATCGGTCTCTCCTGCTCAGAAGGACTCGTTGCCCCAAGTTGTTTGTACGCCGGCTTCCGATTATTATCAAGTTCATAATCACGGGGTGAGCCGTAATCCGCAAGCCGGGAAGCTGAAAATCACCCGCAACTGGCTCAGCAATGGCAATATCATTACCGTTTCCGGAAATGTTTCTTATCCCTATACTGAGAAATTGAATGTATATACTTCCAAAGACTTCTTTTTCCATACTTTTGTCAGCCGTTTGCGCAGCAAAGGAATTGAAGCGCGAACCTGCACGTATGCCGATTGTCCTGTAACGGCCGACAGTATAGTTACGCTTTATACCGTCCGAAGACACTCAAGGAAGTGTTGGAAAGAGCTTTGAAGAAAAGTGATAACTTGTGCGCCGAATCGATGTTTTATCATTTGGCTGCCAAGCGTTCCCTGCATAAACGGGTGACGGGAGAAGATGGAACCGATGCCATTCACGCCTTTATGAAAACAGCTTTAGGGTTTAACCCGGAGAACTATAAGATAGCGGACGCAGCGGTGTTTCCGTTTATAATTATATCTCTCCACGTTTACTGTTGGAGTATTTGAAATATGCCTACTATCATCGGGAAATTTTTCTTCCTTTCTATGAGTCCCTGCCCATAGCCGGAGTGGACGGTACTTTACAAAACCGGATGAAGCAGACCAAGGCCCGTGGAAATGTGCATGCAAAAACAGGTTCTGTAACCGGAGTCAGCTCGCTGGCAGGCTATGTAAAAGCTGCTGACGGACATCAACTGGCCTTTGTTATCATCAATCAGAATGTACTGAAATTAAGCCGGGCGCGTGCGTTCCAAGATAAGTTTTGTGATATTTTATCTCGTTGAATTTGAGTTTTTGAATGTTCTGAAACGTATTAAGTAGCAGATTTTGCATATAATAGGACAAAATTTATACCTATTCTGAACGATTTTTGCAGCATCGGAACAAGATTGTTTCGTAACTTTGCCCAAGTCGAAATAATTCGGAATACTATAAAAACATAAAATAGCTGCTTATGAAGACAAATTATGAAATCCGTTATGCCGCGCATCCCGAAGATGCCAAAGGCTATGACACCCAAAGGATACGACGGGATTTCTTAATGGAAAAAGTATTTTCGGACAATGAGGTGAACATGGTTTATTCCATGTATGACCGCATGATTGTAGGAGGAGCCAGACCCGTAGGAGGTATTGAAGCTGGAGGCTATCGATCCGTTGAAAGCGCCTTATTTCCTTACCCGCCGTGAATGGGGATCTTCAATGTGGGCGGTCCCGGTGTGGTCAAAGCCGGAGATGCCGTGTTCGAACTGGATTATAAAGAAGCGCTTTATCTGGGTTCGGGAGACCGGGAAGTGACTTTTGAAAGTAAAGATGTCAAGAACCCTGCCCAATTCTATTTTAACTCTGTTACCGCTCATCGTAACTATCCCGATAAAAAGTGACCAAGCAGATGCCATCGTTGCTGAAATGGGTTCATTGGAAGGGTCCAACCATCGTTGCATCAACAAGATGCTGGTCAGTCAGGTATTGCCTACCTGCCAGTTGCAGATGGGTATGACG
>ENA-OQCX01000530-OQCX01000530.1-human-gut-metagenome-genome-assembly--contig:-NODE-530-length-19713-cov-1.848565_pt1 | contig 19713 bp, 29 predicted proteins | sample MGYA00242762_ERZ504587 | MGnify/ENA primary metagenome ERZ504587 (study PRJEB26092, sample SAMD00036337) | human gut metagenome | host: Homo sapiens | study: EMG produced TPA metagenomics assembly of... | reverse complement strand
GCCGCAAACACGGGGCCTGCAAGCGGCCCTCTGCCGGCCTCATCAATGCCGCACACGCATTGGAAGCCCTCCTGGGCCGCCGCCTCTTCATAGTGGTACCAATTGATCTCTTCCATTCCAATTCCCCTTACACATAGAAAAAAAGGCCGGATTCCCCCAGCCTTTCTTGCTTAATCCGCCGGTGGAAACTCCAGCGTAATCCGCCCGAGCCTGCCCGCGCGGTATTCATCCAGCAGCATAGCGCTCGCCCGCTCTGTATCGATCTCTCCGCCGCGCATGAGCATGCCACGCTTGTGGCCGATCAGCTCCAGCAACTCATAGGGCTCGCTCTGGGATGCCTGTTCCCGATCGATCTTATAGCGCTCGCACAACCGCGCCGGATACTGCGCGCCCAGCACAGCCAGCAGCCTGACTGCCATCGTTTCCACATCCATCACCTCATCTTTGACCGAGCCGATAAAGGCCAGGCGGTTGCCCACCTCCGGATCGTCAACTTCGGCCAGAGCACGCCGGCGTATCGAGCAGCTCGATTCCTCCGCCGATGGCAAACCATTGGTTCTGCCTGGTCACACCCGGCCGATCGGCACCTTAGCGCGGCTACGGCCCGCCATGCGGTTGATAAAAGAGGATTTGCCCGTATTGGGGATGCCGACAACCATCATGCGCAGCGCGCGGCCCGCCATCCCTTTTTCCAGATTGGATTGGATTTTATCCCGCAGCAATTCGCGCACCGTATCTCCATAATCGTTCAGCCCGCGCCCGGAACGGCAATCCACCGCTAAGGCAGGGCTACCCTGCCTGCCGAACCACGCCTTCCAGCGGCGCGTGGCCGCCTCGTCCGCCATATCGCACTTATTGAGCAGCACAATATGCGGCTTGCTGGCGATCAGTTCATTTAGCTCCGGGTTGCGGCTGCTCAGGGGAACCCGCGCATCCAGCAGCTCCGTCACCGCATCCACAAGGGGGAGGCTTTCTTTGATCTGCCTCCGGGTTTTTGCCATATGGCCGGGAAACCACTGCACCGTCTGTTTCTGAAAATCACTCATTGATTCCTTACCTTCCAGATCCCGTCAATAGACCGACCAGTGCCCCAGAGGCGTAATACGACCCTCTACCTTGCCCAGCACATAGCGCACATCAATAAACCCAATCATGGGCGAGCGGCTGTCTGTTGACATGTTACGGTTATCCCCCATCACAAAGATGTGCCCTTCCGGAACGGTAACGGGAAATTCTACGCCCTCCTTCGTCAGTGTCGGCGCATTGACATAGGGCTCGTCGAGCGCTTTGTCGTCGACATAGACGATCCCTTTTTCAAAATCAATATCTACCTTCTGCCCTCCGTGGCAATCACGCGTTTCACAATTGGCTCGTGAAAAGCGTTGGGCTGTGTGACGATCACGATATCCTGATACTGTGGCTCATACTGCCGGCTCGATACCAGCAGACGGTCATTCTCCTGCAAGGTGGGCACCATGAGGTTCCCTCCACGCCTACCAAACGGAATAAAAAAGTAAAAATCAAAAAAATCACCAGCAAGGCAGACACCAGGATATCCGCAAATTCATACACAGCGGATACCAGCTTTTTGCGAGCGGGCGACATCTGCTTTCTCTTCGGCGCCTGCGGCGCCACCGGCTGCCTTCTTGGGGGACTTTTTCTTCTGTATCCATCTGTATAACCTCCGCTCTGAAATAGGATCCTGTTTCTCATCCGATATGTTTTACCCGATTTGCCACTGGCCCGCCGGGAGCAGCCGGAACACCGCTTTGCCAGAAAGATAGCGCGTATCGATAAACCCGATCGTAGAGGAACGGCTGTCAAGCGAATCGTTGCGGTTATCCCCCATCACGAAAACATAACCTTCCGGCACTTGGACTGGATAGGTAAGATCCCCTGCCTTCTCCACCGGCTCGCTGATATAGGCTCGTCCAAATTTTCGCCGTTTACCGCAACCGTATGCGCCTGCGGATCAATCTCAACCGTATCCCCCGCCACGGCGATAATGCGTTTAATCAGCGGCTCGTTGAGCGCATTCGGCTGCGAAATCACAACGATATCGCCGCGCTGCGCATGAAAGCCGAGTGTGGTGACCGCCACCCAATTGCGATCCAGCAGCGTTGGCTCCATTGAGGCGCCGCTTACCCAAAATGGGCGGCACACAAAAAGCGAAACAGCACCATCACAAGCAGCACCGCCAGAGAAAGGGAATCCAGCATCTCATAGATCACATTCCACTTTGTGCGGCGTGCCGGGATTTCATCAAATTGAATGGTATATTCTTCATATCTGCGCATGTAAATCATCCTAACAAAAAAGGGACATAGGTGTCACCCTTGTCCCTTGTGTACTTCTGCCCTCAGCGAAGCTGTTCCTTAACTTTTGCAGCCTTACCGACTGTCGCGCAGATAGTACAGCTTGCTCCTGCGCACCTTACCGGAGCGAACCAGTTCCACTTTTGCAACATTGGGAGAATGCACTGGGAAAACACGCTCCACGCCAACGCCATAGGAAACGCGGCGAACGGTAAAAGTTTCAGATACGCCGCTGCCCTTCTTCGCAATGATCGTGCCTTCAAACACCTGGATTCTCTCGCGCTCGCCTTCACGGATCTTTACATGAACTTTCACCGTATCACCCACGCGAATCACCGGTGCGTCCTGCTTCATCTGGCCTTCGGTAATGATCTTCAAAGCGTCCATTTCTAAAATTTCCTCCTTTAATTTACAGGCGTTCATACCGCCTACGGCGGAAGCGGACCGTCCGTTTCAATGTCTGGCCTCTCAGCCGGCATGAACCCCGTCGCAATGGCACGACGGAAAACAAATGCTTAAATAGTTTAGCATAAAAGCACAAGGGATGCAAGAGAAAAACCAAAAATCAAATGGATTATTTTGTGGAGCATTCGCCATTTGAAAATCGGACCAAAGAAAAGCGCTATTGCGCCTGTTTGCTGATGCTACCAACAACAGATGAAGCGCATGCTCTGCATTGGTTTGAAGGCCGATCCGCTTTGGCAAAAAAGCAATTCTTCTCTAAAAATTGAGTATGAAAGTTTAATATACGATTTTCGTAATAAAATATTGCAAAATGTATTGCATTTTTAAAACTTCATGGTATAATTAGTTATAGATGGTTCCAATGCTTACTCAAAAATAGTTTCGTAATAAATGAATAAGATGTGCGCCAGGTATTTACTATTCAATATGATCGTGTTATGATATAGGAAATGTCTTGCTTTCGCGAAAAACGACAGCTTCCAGATTGGCGCTACGGAATGGAGAGGCAAAACCATTCAACTGTAGTAAAATTATAATTAAGAAATGAGGTGGCTTGCTCGATGGGGAGCGCCAAAGACAATTTTAAAAAAGGTGCCGTGGAAATGCTGCTGTTGACAATGCTGTGTGAAGAGGATATGTACGGTTATCAGATGGCTCAGCTCGTCAAAAAGCGCAGTAAAGGGGAAATTACGATCCCGGAAGGCTCTATGTATCCCACCCTGTATCGCCTCATGAGCAAGGCTATATCACCGACCATCAGTCCACCTCTGGGCGCCGCCAGCTGCGCGTTTATTATCACATTGAGCCGGCGGGGCGCGAGCATCTGGAACAAATCCGAAAAGACTATTTTGATGTCAACCGCGGCATCCAGATGGTGATGGATAAGAGCGCAGAGGTCATCCGGGGCCTTCTGGAAGATCAGTAAGCCAGAAAGTTAACTAAATATACAACCGTGCTGCCACATAGAAAAGGGCCTGTGGCAGCACGGTTTTTTTGCCTAATTTGCCTAAATTCCTTCTCAAGGGCACATGCTGTCGCCAAAAATGCGCGTGCTTCACAGATAATCTGCGGAGCACGCGCACTGTGTTTTTAGAAGCTCTCCGGCACTTATTCAGCCGGCGCGTAGAGATCCTTGAGCTTGAGCAGATGCTGATACTTCTCCTTGGAATACTCCTCGGATTTCTCGAACAGGCACTCTGCGCGATCCGGGAAGGCGCGAAGCAGGGAGTTGTAACGCACTTCGTTCATAATGAAGTCGCGGTAGCTCTGGCTCGGCTCCTTGCTGTCAAGGGAGAAGGGGTTCTTGCCGTCCGCAGCCAGGCGCGGGTCGAAGCGGAAGTTGTGCCAGTAGCCGGAGGCCACAGCGGCCTTCTCTTCCGTCATGCTAATGCCCATACCGCCCTTGATACCATGGTTGATGCACGGCGCATAGGCGATGATGATGGACGGGCCATCGTAGCTCTCCGCCTCGTGGAAGGCTTCAGGCACTGGTTGTAGTCTGCGCCCATGGCGACCTGCGCCACATAGACATATCCGTAACTCATGGCGATTGCAGCGAGGTCCTTCTTCTTAACAACCTTACCGGTTGCGGCAAATTGCGCGACAGCGCCAGTAGCGTTGCCTTAGACGCCTGGCCGCCCGTGTTGGAATAAACCTCTGTATCAAAGACGAGGATATTCACATTCTGGTTCTGTGCAAGCACGTGATCCAGGCCGCCGAAGCCGATATCGTATGCCCAACCGTCGCCGCCGAAGATCCAGATGGACTTCTTATTGAGATAATCCTGATCCTTCAGGATCGCCTCGGCAGCAGCCTTGCAGCAATCCTTATCAAACGCTGTGTCCTCAAGGAGCTTAATGAGCGCTTCAGATGCAGCCATATTGGCGCCGCTGTCGTTCTTTGTGTCAATCCAAGCCTTCGCAGCTTCCGCCACGCCAGCCTTATCGCATTCAGCAAGAACGTTCACGTTCTCCTCCAGGCGCGCACGGATCTGTGCGTTGGCAAGGAACATGCCGTAGCCGAATTCCGCGTTGTCTTCAAACAGGGAGTTCGACCAAGCCGGGCCCTGACCCTTCTTATTCACCGTGTAGGGCGTGCTCGGTGCGGAACCGCCCCAGATGGAAGAGCAGCCCGTTGCATTGGCGATATACATACGATCGCCGAACAACTGGGTAACAAGCTTTGCATACGGCGTTTCGCCGCAGCCGGCGCATGCGCCGGAGTACTCAAGCAACGGAGTCTTAAACTGGCTGCCCTTGACGGTGGTCTCCTTGAATTTTGCGGCAACCTCCGGCTTTTCGGGCAGAGCATGCGCATAGTTGAATTTCTCCTGCTCATGAGCTGTGTCTCAAGCGGCTTCATCACAAGCGCCTTCTCGCCCTTCATACCGGGGCAGACGTTTGCGCAGGAGCCGCAGCCCGTGCAGTCAAGCGCGGAGATAGCAACTGAGAACTGCATGCCGGGCACGCCGGTCATCGGCTTCATCTTCATGCCCTCAGGGGCGTTCTTGGCCTCTTCCTCTGTCAGTGCGAACGGGCGAATGACGCATGCGGGCAAACATAGGAGCAGAAGTTACACTGGATACAATTTTCCGGAATCCAGCAGGGCGTATCAACTGCGATGCCGCGCTTTTCAAACGCAGCGGAGCCCTGCGGGAAGGTACCGTCCGCCGTATCCTTGAAGGCGGATACGGGCAATTGATCGCCAAGCTGGGCGCTCGCGGGCTCAAGAATCTCCTTGACGAACTTTTTAAGCTCGGGGCGGTCGGTGTTGACCTCTGTCTCCACAACCGTATCCTCAGCATTTGCCAGGTGGCCGGGATCTCAACCTTTACCGTGCCCGCAACGCCGCGCTCAATCGCAGCGTGGTTCATAGCAACAATCTTCTCGCCCTTCTTACCGTAGGAGCGGGTGGCAGCGTCCTTCATGAGCTGAACAGCCTTCTCTTCCGGGATGATGCCGGAGAGTTTGAAGAAGGCAGCCTGCAAGATCGTATTGACACGCCCGCCGAGGCCAAGCTCTTTTGCAATGTGGGTAGCGTCGATGGTATAGAACTGGATATCGTTCTGCGCAATATAGCGCTTCATGGAGCCGGGCAGATGCTCATCGAGCTGCGCGGCATCCCAGGAGCAGTTGAGCAGGAAGATGCCGCCCTTCTTAAGATCCTCAACCATCTTATATTTTGTCACATAGGATGGGTTGTGGCAGGCCACGAAATCCGCCTGATTGATCAGATAGGTGGATTTGATCGGCTTCTCACCAAAGCGCAGGTGGGAGTCGTTACGCCGCCGGATTTTTGGAGTCATAGGCAAAATAGCCCTGTGCATACATATCGGTATTATCGCCGATGATCTTAATGGAGTTCTTGTTTGCGCCGACAGTACCGTCTGCGCCAAGACCCCAGAATTTGCAGGAGTGCGTGCCTTCGGCGTGGTATCCGGATTCTCGCTCACCGGCAGGGAGAGATGCGTCACATCATCCTCAATTGCGATGGTAAAACGCTTTTTCGGCTCCGCCGCCTCCATATTACGGAAAACGGAAATGATATGGCCCGGGTTTGTATCCTTGGAGCCGAGGCCATAACGGCCGCCATAAACCGGGATATTTGCAAACGGCGTGTCGTGCAGGGCCGCCACAACATCAAGATAAAGCGGCTCGCCCAGGGAGCCGGGCTCCTTGGTGCGGTCAAGCACGGAAATCTTCTTGACGGAAGCTGGCAGAACCTCAACCAAATGCTTCACAGAGAAAGGCCTGTAGAGATGCACCTTCACAAGGCCGACCTTCTCGCCGTGTGCGTTGAGGTAATCCACTGTCTCCTCAATGGTATCGCAGACGGAGCCCATTGCAACCACAACATTCTCCGCATCCGGCGCGCATAATAGTTGAAGGCTTATAATCTGTGCCAAGGCGGCTGTTGACCTCGTCCATGTAGTGAACGGTCGCCTCAACGGCGTCGTCATAGTAGGGGTTGCAGGCCTCGCGTGCCTGGAAGAAGATATCCGGGTTTTGAGCGGAACCGCGCAGTACCGGATGCTCCGGGTTCAGGGAGCGGCGGCGGAATGCGTCTACTGCATCCCAGTCAAGCATTTCACCCAGAGACTCATAATCCCAAATTTTGATCTTCTGGATCTCATGAGAGGTGCGGAAACCATCGAAGAAATGCAGGAAGGGCACGCGGCTCTTAATGGTGGCCAAATGAGCACAGCGCCGAGATCCATCACCTCTTGCGGGCTGTTAGAGCAGAGCATCGCATAGCCGGTCTGGCGGCAGGCATAAATATCGGAATGATCACCAAAAATGTTCAACGCATGTGTGGAAACGCAGCGGGCGGAAACATTGATGACGCCCGGCAGCAGCTCGCCAGCGATCTTATACATATTCGGGATCATCAGAAGAAGTCCCTGGGATGCGGTGTAGGTCGTGGTGAGCGCGCCGGCTGCAAGGGAGCCGTGCACAGCGCCTGCCGCGCCGCCCTCAGACTGCATTTCAGCGAGCTTTACCTTCTGACCGAACAGGTTTTTCTGGCCGGCTGCGGCCATCTTATCGGTCTCCTCCGCCATCACGGAAGACGGCGTGATCGGGTAAATAGCGGCAACTTCGGTGAACGCATAGGATACGTATGCCGCGGCGCTATTACCGTCCATGGTCTTGGTTTTTCTTGCCATACTCAATATTTCCTCCTTTTGATTCAGGCGGGAAAGGCTGCTCCGCCCGCATTCGCATTGGTGTGCCTCTGCGGACAGACTGCTCTCCATGCCTTTGGGGACAATAGATAAAGATAGAACTGCCACTCATTATACTAACACGTTTGTCCGTTTGTGTAAACCAAAAAAGCGGGGTAAAAGTATGCAAAAATCGGGCTGCGGAAATTTAACAATTTGTGAATTTTTTGAAACCGCCCGAAAATAGCCGTTTTTGCCGCATTCAGCCTCTTTTGAACCACTTGCAAAAGGGCTTGCGCAGCGCCCTTCCGCACACCGTTTGGCGATTTCTCAGCCTTTCCTTTCGGTTTGACACGCCTGATAAAACGGGTATAATAATGCAAATCTACTTTGCAACTTTGCAACGCAACGGCACCCCGCGCGTGACAGGGAAATTCACAACCATAGCGCAGCCACCCTTCCACTGTGAGTCTGCCTGCCCGGCACACGTCCCGTTGTAACATTCCTGCAAAGCAATTCAGAAAGGAGCCAATCCCCTATGGATGACCCGGACCCTGCCGGAAACATTATTTTGCAGCTATTATTGCTGCTTGTGCTGATTTTGGTAAATGCCTTTTTTGCCATGTCCGAGATCGCAGTGATCTCGCTCAACGACAACAAAATTCAGAAAATGGCAGAGGAAGCCACAAGAAGGCCAAACAAATTCTGCGCTTGACGGAAAACTCCAGCAACTTTCTCTCCACCATTCAGATCGGCGTTACATTGGCCGGCTTCTTGACCTCCGCCTCTGCTTCGCAGACCTTTGCGGATAAGCTTGCCACGGCAATTGCGCAGCCGAAGGTTGTCGCAGTGATCCCCTACAGCGTTATCAGCGGCTTTGCGATGGTGGTCATCACGCTGATTATGTCTTATTTCTCCCTAGTGCTCGGCGAGCTTGTGCCGAAAAAGATCGCCATGCAGAAGCCGGAAAAGGTCTCCTTCCTCGCGGTCGGCCCCTTGCTGTTTGTGGCAAAAATAACAAAGCCGGTGGTTAAATTCCTCTCCTTCTCCACCAACTTGGTCGTGCGGCTGTTCGGCTTCGATCCGAATGCGGATGAAGAGGACGTCACCGCGGAGGAAATCCGCATGATGGTGGATGTGGGTGAAGAAAAGGGTGTCATTGAAAATACCCAAAAGGAAATGATTAACAACATTTTCGAGTTTGACGATATGGACGTTGGCGACATTATGACGCACCGCACGGAAATGTTTGCGGTGGAAGTCGACGACCCGCTCGAGGACGTTGTGAAAATTTCGATGGAAGAAGGCTACTCCCGTATCCCCGTATACGACGATGATCCGGACAATATCATTGGCATCGCCTATGTCAAAGATCTGCTCAAGTATGTGGGCCGCAGCCTTCCCAAGGATAGAACCCTGCGCGATATCATGCGCAAGGCGTATTACGTTCCGGAAACCAAGCACTGCGACGAGCTCTTCAAGGAGATGAGTGAGAGCCATGTGCAAATGGCAATCGTGGTGGATGAATATGGCGGCACGGCGGGCCTTGTCACGCTGGAAGACGTTTTAGAAAGCATTGTCGGCAATATTCAGGATGAGTATGACAATGAAGATGAGGAGATCTCCAAAATCAACGACACCACCTTCACGATCGACGGCATAACGGATCTTGACGAGGTGGATGAACTCATCGGCGCGATCTGCCGGAGGGCGATTACGACACGCTCGGCGGCTTCATCACAAGCCAGCTTGGCTTCCTCCCCGGAGACGGGGAAATGAATGTGGTGGAGTATGAAAATATCCGCTTTACCGTGTTGAGCGTGGAAGAGCGCCGTATTGGGAAAGTCCGTGTGGAAATCCTGCCCCAAGGGGAGGCGCCTGTGGAAGAGCCGGATGCAGGCGAAAAAAAACGCCGCCGCTTGTTGCACGAGCGGGATGCGGAAGGAACAAGCGAAGAGAATGCTGGGCCGAAGGATTAAGCTGCTCTCTTTCTTGCATCATAAAACAAAAAAGGCACGCTGCATTGTTGTTTGCAGCGTGCCTTTTTATCCTTTTTATCCCTGTTTTTCCGTCAGGCGGCCGCTTTCTTTTCGGCATGCAGCGGCGGTTCTTCTTCAGGCATTTCATTGAGCTTTTCCAGCTCTTTGCGCCGATTGCGCTCATAATAGGCCGCATCCTCTTTCCAGAAAGCGTAGTCCGGATCCTGCCTGCGATCCGGCAAGTCGTAATGCTCCTTGAGATATGCGCCGAGGTAGTCTGTAGCAATTTCTGCACCGAACAGGTTCAAATGATCTCCCCATCCTTGGAATGCTTCGTCCAATCGAACACCATGCGGCCCTGCTGCGCCTCCACGTTCAAATCTAGAAACGGCAAGCCGTTCTGCCGGGCAAATTCCGAAACAGCCTGATGCTTTTCATAGCTCCAGGAGCTTGCGGAAGGCATTTCCAGCAGCATGAGCTGAATCCCGCGCTCTTTGCACAGCTCCATCACTCTATGCAGCAGCGCAGCGCCTCCTTGCTCAGCGGCTCGTCTCTGCCACCCGGCTCCATATAATCGAAGCCGCCCTGATAGGGAACAGTCATTGTATGGATCAAGTAGCCCTTGCCGACATAGTGGTAAAATTTACGGCGGATATCTGTAAAATCATCCCGGGTGAGTTCCTTCCAGCGGGAATGGTATTTCACGCCGGCAAAAAGGTAGCCAACGCCCGTGCCCACTGCATTATTCATAAAAGTATCGGAATAGCCGTATACCTGCCGCGGGAAGGCTTTCACCTTATCCACAAACATCTTCCAATGGTTTTTGTGCATGTTGGGGTTGCGGTACATCGCATCCACTTCCAGCACCAGGACGCGGGGAGATTGGCGGGCGAGCGCCTCCTTGACGCGCAGCCATGCAGTCAAAGGATTCTGGCGCGGCTGGCCGCTGGCAAAGCTTGTAATGCCATATTGACGATACATTGCAACCGGCGATATTCCATTATTGAGATCGCTGTTGCCGACCATAACGACATCCAGCGTATGATCGGGCTCCCCCAGATAGCCGAACACTACCGTATTCAGGGTGGAATCCTCCGCCTTATCGTTGCGGGGAACCAGCACCATGGAAGCCCCCTGAAGCAACAGGAGAAAAACAATAGAGAAGGCGATGCATTTTACAGCCCTGCGCCCTATTTTAACAGCCAATTCTTTTGGCACCTTCTGCATACTTTCCATCATACCTTTCTAAGGTCAGCTTCTGTTTCCCACTCAAAGACAAACCAGCCGGGCGCTTTATCTGCCTGCCGCCTGACTTCCTGAGGAATGCGCCTTCCCTCTCTGCTTTGAGGGAGGCTTTTTCGAGGCCGTCTTTTGCGCCGCCTGTGCAATTTTCTCCGCTCGGAGCTCCTGATACCGCGCGATATCGTCTTTCCAAAAAGCATAGCTCGAATCCAGGCGACGGTCCGGCAGGTCATAGTGCTCTTTCAGATACGCCCCGAGGTAAGCGGTCGCCTTTTGCGCGCCGCTGAGATTCAGGTGGCTGCCCGCATCTTTGGTATCCGTTGTCCAATCGAATAAAAAGCGGCCTTCTTTTGCTCAATATTCATATCCAGGAAGGGAATCCCGTTTGCCTCAGCAACGCCGCCACCGCTTGGTGTTTTTCATAGCTCCATGCTTTGGCAGAGGGCATGTCAAGCAGCATCAGCCCGATTCCGCGCTTGCGGCACGTATCATTCACCTTGTTGAGCGCGTTTTTCGCCTGACTGCTCAGCGGTGTATCCGGGCTGTGCCCGGGCTCCATATAATCAAATCCGCCTTTGTAGGGTTGGGCTTTGACATTCAGGATATAGCCCTTCCCTGCATAATGATATGCCCTGTGAAACGGATCAATAAAATCCTGCCAGGTGATCTTCTTCCAATTTGAGTGGTATTTTATAGCCGGAAGCACAGACCCAGTTTTGTGCCCAACGCATTGCTAAGCTTACTGTCTGAATATTTGAGCAGCGAATTCTGAAAGGCACGGGTAGATTCGCAAAGCGCCTTCCAGTTGAGCGACTTCCAAGTAAATGTGTTCTCTTCCTGAAAAAGGCAATCCGTTTCGAATATTAAAACCTTCGGGTTTCGTTGATAACGCAGAATATCACGCTTTGCCGCCATGCACCCAACGCGGATTCATAAGGACGCCCTCCAGCATAGCCTGCAATACCAAAATTCTGATAAAGATCAATGGGAATCACCGAATTATAAAGATCGCTGTTGCCCACCATTACAATGTCCAGAGAATCTTTTGGCTCGCCACGATAGCCAAAATGGATCGCTTCGCTGGAGCCATCCTCCCGTTTATTCACCTTTGGAGTCAAAATAACGGAAGCGGTATTCAGCAAAAAGATAAAAACAAGAAGAAAAGCGGCAGCCTTTATTGCCCTTTTCAGCCAGAGCAAAAGCTGTTTTTGAAAAGAATTCATTTCCACCCTCCTTTAAAACTGACCGTAAAGGAAGGTTCCAACGTGATACCCATCTCCATAAATTCCAAAGATAATCACGCTGAATAAAGCCGCAAAATAAATCACCCAGCGTATGGGCAGCGGCAGCTTTGCAATCAGCGCACGCACGCTAATATCCCGCTCCTGCAACACGCTCACCACAAGCATCAGCAGCACGGCAATGCTAAGCACCAGCCAATCAGCCGCCTCAAACTTCGGCAAAACCAAGCCTCCGCCCAAAAACGGCCCCTGGAACATGGAAACAAAAATCCTGCCCGCATACCGTAACCCCGGCGCGCGGAAAATCAACATGCCGATGTAGACAAATCCGCAGGTGCGAAGCACCTGAAAGGCACGCCACGGTTTCCCCTCCCGGTCGATATGAAGCGCATGGAGCGCTTTTACGGACAGTGGCTCAAAGAGCGTGCCAATCGTCATAATGATGTAATAATACAGGCCATAGGCGATAAACTTCCAACCCGCCCCATGCCAGAGGCCGTTGCCAAACCAAACAAAAAACAGCGCGCAGATGGCGGGAAGCTGGCGGCCGGCATGGCCCTTGAATACTTCTTCGCCTTTTTTCCAAGCGCTAAAATCGGCTTGGAAAGCGAAACCGGATAGAACACATAATCACGCAGCCATGCGCCAAGCGTGATATGCCAGCGGCGCCAGAATTCCTGCACGGAGGTTGAGAAAAACGGGCGGCGGAAGTTCAGCGCCATCTGGATGCCAAATAATCGAGCCACTCCGCGCACAATATCCATCACGCCAGAAAAATCTGCATAAATTTGAATGGTATACAGCAGCACGGCGAGCATAACGGGAAGGCCCGTATACGCCGCACTGTCATGAAACACGGCATCGACAAAAATACCCGCCCGGTCGGCTACCACCATCTTTTGAACAGGCCCCACAGAATCATCTGCATCCCCTGCATCAGATTGGCAGTGCTCAAGCGATGCGGCTCATAAAGCTGCCGCGCCAGCTGCCCATACGCCCGATCGGCCCCTCGACGATCTGCGGAAAAAAGGAAACGAACAGCGCAAGCCTGCCAAAATGACGGTCCGGTTCTATCTTGCCGCGGTAGACATCCACCACATAGCTGACAGATTGCAGCGTGTAATACGAAATGCCCAGCGGCATAATCAGCTTCAGGTGAGGCACCAGGGAGCCATCGGCAAACAGGCCGAAGATCGAGTTGACCGTTTCTCCAAAGAAATTAAAATATTTAAAAAACAGCAACAGCCCGAAATTAAAGAGCACCGCAAAGAATACAACCAGCTTTTTCTTGCTTGCCGTTTTTTGCCGCAGTGCTTTTTTTCTTCCTTTGGCACTGTCTTTTTGGCCAAATTGAATTGCGTGTTGATCCGCCCGAGCGCCAAGCCCGATAGATACACCGAAACCGTTGTTGCCAGCAGGCTGAACACGAGCAGCTTGCTCGACAAAAAATAGAAAAGGTAGCTTGCCGCCAGCAAAACGCCCCAACGTGCGCGCCGGGGCATGATAAAATACAGCAGCATGGTAACGAGCATGAAAATAATAAAGGTAAACGCAGTATAACTCATGTTTGGCTGTTCCCCCCAATATTTGTTTCTAAAACCCCTCCAGCCATTCTCGTCATTACAACAGTTCTCTCCGCTTGCCCACACAAGCGGAGAGAACAGAACCGCAGATCATTCCAAAAACAAGCGCTTAACGCGTTCAGCCAGGAAAAAAAGCTTGTTTTATTCCTCCTGCAAGCGTTCAATCAGCGCCATCATTGCTTCCACAGAGTTAAAATTCTCCGGGCGCAGGTCTACAACGGAGATTTCCACATCAAACGCATCGTCGATTTCCGATACTAAGGATACCACATCCAGGGAATCGAGAATGCCATCGTCAAACAGGCGCGTCTGCCCTTCAAACTTCACACCTGGCTTCAGCTCCTGCAAAATTTCTAATAATTCTTCCATACGTATATGATCCTTTCTTGCGCCGTGCCACACAATGATGCGGTTTTGGCACAGTCAAAATGATGAGCGGTGGTTCTGCCACAAAGCGTAAAACGCGATTGAAAAGCGGAATCTCCCAAACTCTCAAGCCCAATTCTTTTTATCAAACTGTTTTGGATAGATTGTTATGATCCTTCCAGCTCCCGATAATGCTCGCCCAGCCATTTGCGGTCAAGCTTTCCGTTTGCGTTATATGGCATCTTCCGGACCCGAATAATTTTGTTCGGCATCATGTAAGATGGCAGCTTCTCCTTTGCAAAGGGAAGGATATCTGCCTGAGCAGCAGCCCCTTCATAGAGTAAGATCAGCTTATCCCGCTTGGCGTCATACAGGCAAACGCACACCTCCAGCCCTTCGCAGGCGGATACCGCCGCCTCAATCTCGCCCAGCTCGATGCGGTAGCCCATATGTTTGATCTGAAAATCCTTGCGGCCCATATACACCAGCTCACCGCGCTCATTGTAATACACGAGATCCCCCGTTTTGTAAATCAACTCGGGATAGGAACAGTTAAGCGGGTTTTGAACAAAGCTCTCCGCCGTTTTATCCGGCACACCGTAATACCCCATGGCCAAAAACGAACCGCGCACACACAATTCGCCCAGTTCACCAGGGGCCGGCTCACAGCCGTTTTCATCCAGCACCAATAATCCGCAATTATCACATGCGCGGCCAATCGGCAGCAATTCATCCTCGAAATGGGCGGTCAACGATATAATAAGCGCAGATGTCAGTCACCTCCGTCGGACCATAGAGGTTGGCAAACAACGCCTGCGGATAATGCGAGCGCCAAATATTAAGCCATTTCACCGGCATCACTTCGCCGGCGATAGAATCGTCGATAGCGCAGATGGCTTTACGTAATCCAAGGCCTTCATTCGCGCGATCAAGCCGAGTGCGGACGGCACCCAATAAATAGTGTTTACCTTTTGCGCCTCCATGTATTCAAGCAGCTGGACCGGAAATGAAAAATAGGATTTCGGCGGCATGCAAAGCGTTGCACCACTCCCGAGCGTCGCAAAAATATCAAGCACCGACATGCTGAAATAAAAAGGCGTCTGGCTTGCAAAAACCGTATCCTGCGTAATGTGAAAGGTCTGCGTTACCCAGTGCGCATAATCAATCACGCTGCGATGGCACACCACCGTGCCCTTCGGAATGCCTGTGGAGCCGGAGGTAAAGAGCGCATACAGCGGTCGGTATCGATCATTCTGCTCCGGATTCGTGCAAGCGCTTCCCGATTGCAAGGCGTTTGCGCAATCTCCTCGAACAGCACCAGCCTCGCGTTGCCCAGGAACTCCGCCGCCGCCTGCGCATGCGCGGCATCCGTCAACACGGCAGCCGGGGCAAGCGTGCTGAAAATATTCTGGATGCGGGCAGCGGGCATATGGGTATCAATCACCGTATAGAGCTGCCGCTGTACGCAACACCCAGCATCGCTGCAAGGCAGGCAATCCCTTTATCCATATAAACTGCAACCGGACGGCCATATGCTTCAAGCGCCAGCAGCCCCGTCCCGGCCGATTGGCAAAGGCCTAAAAAGGATGCGTAAGAAATCGTCTCTTTTTCTTCTACAAACGCTGTTTTTTCCGGGAACCTCTGTGCGGAATGCTCCAACAATTCAAGAACATTCTTCGTCAAACCTGTTCCCCCTTCCTTGTTCTTTTCATGAATTGAAACAGAGGCGTCAAACCTCTGTTGAAAAGTATATCGGCTGCCACTGGTTTCGTCAATACGTCCCATCCGAAAGTAACGAAATTGTAAGAAACCTGTTACCGATTGAAATATTTCTGCAATCTATCGATGATCCTATTGCCCAAAAAAGGGAAGAAGGAGGCGCGCGATCTTATCCGAATCGTGCACATAGCTGCCATGGCTCTCCCCGGGCAGAATTTTTAACTCTGCATGTGGAATATGCGCCGCGATAAAACGCGTATCCTCCTCACGGATCACATCCCGCTCCCCCGCCGTTACAAGCGTGGGCACGGTGATGCGCGAAAGCTCCGCCCGCGTGAGTGCAGGGCCGTGCAGCATCATGCCGGTCTGCTGCCTCTGGGTGACCGCATAAATGAGCCGGTAGGCAAACCGGTTGGGCGCTTTCAATCCCGCAGGGCTGGAATTCGCCCCACTGACCGCAAGCTTCGAGAGCAGCCCCGGCCAGCCGGAGGCAACAAGCAGGCCGACAATCCCGCCATCGCTGAAGCCATAAAGCATGGGCTTCTCCAGGCCTAACACCCGGATCAACTCCGCCGTGTCGCTGGCAAGCTGCTCATAGGAGAGCGGTCCGGCCTTCCCGCTGTGCCCATGGCCCCTGCTATCCGGCGCATAAACGGTGTAGGAGGCCGAGAGCCTTTTTATCAAACCGTCAAAGGTGTGGTGGCTACCGCCGTTGCCATGCAGCAGGATCACTGGCCGGCCACCCCCTTGCTGCTCATAGCAGATTGAAACGCCATTGATTTCAACATTGTGCTCCATCCTATCGCCTCCATCAAACTGGATCGTTCCCAGCGGCGGAGCCGCCTGAGAATCCGCCCTGGTTTCACTGTATCCCTCCACGGGGCATTTGTCAATCAATCCGCCCTTTTTTACAGCTGGCGCAACCGGCCAGCCGCTATTTTTTGGCCGAACTGCGCTGCACAAGCCGGTGCAAATGACTATAATAAGGAAAAGGGATACAAAATATGATACCCATGCTCCATCTCCATCTGGTTTGCAAGCTTTGCACACTGCCCGGCGCTGTTACGCAGATAAAACGCAAGGCGGTATTCCCCGCTTTTCTTTGGCAGGGGAACCCATGCGGCCGCCGTATACCGCGGCGCTTCCCCCGCCCCACCGGGCTGTGCGGCCGCGCCACTGATCCGGTTCCCCTGCCGGGCACTCACAGAGCACGCGGCCGGAGCTATCCAACATTGCGAAACCGGCATGCAGGTGAAAGCCGGCCGCAAAGCCATAATTAGAAACGGTCAGAGCAGCATGCATCTGTGCACCCGGCTTCCAATCGCCCTCCAGCCGCAGCGTTTTTGCCTGAAGCCGGTAGCCAGATGATCACGCACATATGCAAATACGCTGCGGGATACCCGCTCGCCCGATTCGTTGCAAAACCAGGCAAGGTCGCAGAGAATCCCCCTTTCAGCCAAAAGCTCCGGCGTGATCTCCTGCCGCTTCCAGCGGCCCATCGTCGTTTTGGTTTCGTCCTCTGGGTAATCTTGATAGCCGTGCACTGCGCTCAAAGAAGTGAAGTGAAGCTCCGCCAGCCGCTCCACCGCGCGCAGGCCGTCGCAGTAAACGCCATTTGCATGGTTCCAACTGCTCCAATAAAGCTCGCCATCCTGTGGGCTCTCCGGCGATTTCGCCAAAGCCGTGCGATACATGCGCGTGCCCGGGTCAAAGCCGCCGTTTTCATATTGCTTCGCCTTGATATTACCGAAAAAAGAGTCGTCGTGCAGCCCAGTCCTGCAATAGGCAGGGTGCCGCTTACCGAGCAGCTTGAGCAGCCCGGGCAGGCGCACTTGGAGATACATACCTCTGGTGCCGCTTGCGCCAGCGCGCGCAGGATTTTTTTGCGGCTGACGCGCTTTTTTTCGCTGTGCCATTCTCCCCATGCGCCGATCATCCCGCCTGCAAAACGTGGATGTACGCTTTGTTCCGCTCCAAAAAGGGGCACAGCTGTTCGATATGGCGCAGCATATCCGCCTGGGTCGCGTCATTCACTCCAGGGTCGGTTGAATAGGCAAAGCGCAGCAGCGCCTTGAGCCATGCGCGCGCAGGGTATCAAAATAGATCTGCATCGCCTGAAAGCCCGCTTCGTCAATCTCTCCGCCCCGGTAGCCGGTTAGGTAAAAATAAACCTGTGCGAGCGTGATCTGCTCCGGCGCGCAGCGGGCAATGCCTTTTTCAATCACCCTCTCGATATGCGCCGCCGGGTTTGCCATGCGGCTGACGGTGAATACATCGCAGGCGATCTCCTCCCCCATATACAATTCAAGGCGCAACCCACGGTCCGGGTTGCGGGCAAGCAGGCCATTGCCTCTGCGGCCAACGGCTGTAATTGCAGCTCCATCATGATGACCATACCTTTCCTGCGCGGCTTTGCCGCAGTAAAAATGATAACAATATTTATGCCTGAAAAACATAAAGTGAAATTTGAAAGCACGATCTTCCAACGAAAACGTTCCTGGAAAGATAAATCTGCATTATTGTAGGTGGTAAATGCATTCCTGTCAAGTTCAGTCACTTTTTCTGTTGACGTGGATTGCGGAAAAAGTTACAATACCATTATAATTGTTTCGGACTACTAGATTTTGGAGGAAAGAGAATGGAGAAAACGAAGAGTGAGCGGAATGCATATATTCTGCGAAAATACCTTGGCTACGGCGTAGGCGCGATCGGCATGGATTTGAGCTATGGATTATTCAATTCATTCCTCAATAATTATTTGACAAATGTTTTGCTTATCGCACCGTTTTACGTTGGCGTAGTCGCCTTCTGCGCCCGGATCTGGATGGTATTAACGATCCATGATGGGCACGATCGTTGACAATAACGCACACGCGCGCGGGCAAAATTCCGCCCCTGGATTTTAACAGGCTCGCTTCTGAATGCTGTGGTGCTGTTCTTCCTGTTTACAAACCCCGGCTTTTCTGTATCGGGCAGCGCGGTTAATATCGGCCTTTACGTTTATGTAGCTGTGATGTATGTCCTCTGGGGCATGTCCTATACGATTGTAGATATCCCCTATTGGTCGATGGTGCCCGTATTGACAAGCGACCCGCAGGAGCGCAATCTTGCGGCAACCTTCCCGCGCTTTTTCTCCGGCTTTGGCCAGATCATTATCGTTGTGTTGACCGTGCCAATGCTCAATCTCTTTGGTAAGGGCAACGATGCAATCGGCTTTAGCTATTGGTCGGCCATCTGCGGCGTGCTGGTATTAGGCTGCCTAGTGACCTTTTTCACCACGAAGGAAACCGTCCATCCAAAGCCGGAGCATCAGGAAAAATTCACCTTGAAGCGCGCGTTTCTGACCATCAAAAATAACGATCAGCTCCTCATCTTTATTCTCACCGCGATCTGCTTTAACACCGGCTGGTATTTAACCAATGGCTTAGGCATCTACTATTTTGAATCCGTGTTAGAAAACAGAGATTTATATTCCGTGTTCGGCGCAATTGGCGGCGTTGGCCAGGCGTTGGGCCTGATTCTTTTGCCTGTGCTCTCCAAAAAGTTCACGCGCAACCGTGTCATCAAGGGGGCCATGCTCCTCTCGATCATCGGCTATCTCGGCATGGGGCTATTCGGCCCGGTGCTCAACCAGTTTATCCTGTTTGCCATCTTCGGCATTGTGGGCTGCATGGGGATCGGCTGTATGTTTGTGGCGGAAACGATCATGCTGGCGGATATTGTGGATTATGGAGAATTCAAGCTCGGCTACCGGACGGACTCCATCGTTTTCTCCATGAAAAGCCTGCTGTTGAAAGTGGCCTATTCGATTCAGAGCCTGATTATCGGCGCGGGCCTACAGCTTTCGCATTATGACGGCGAGCTTGTCAAGCAGGGTATTTCACAGCCCGCTTCCGCACAGAATGCAATTTGCGTGATGATGTTCCTCATTCCGCCTATTTTCGTTCTTCTTTCGTTGTTTATTTTTTCAAAGAAATATAAACTCAGCAAGGAGCGCATGGAAGAGGTTACAGCATTTATCACGGAAAAACACGAACAGGAACCACGCTTTCGTGATATAGAAGAATAAACGGTACAGAAAGATACAAAACGCCCCTTCTCCTTTTTGGGAGAAGGGGCCATATTTTTCTAAATATATAAATA
>ENA-OQCX01000529-OQCX01000529.1-human-gut-metagenome-genome-assembly--contig:-NODE-529-length-19775-cov-2.972618_pt1 | contig 19775 bp, 23 predicted proteins | sample MGYA00242762_ERZ504587 | MGnify/ENA primary metagenome ERZ504587 (study PRJEB26092, sample SAMD00036337) | human gut metagenome | host: Homo sapiens | study: EMG produced TPA metagenomics assembly of... | reverse complement strand
CTGTTGCTATTTCATTACTGATTTCCTCTTCCGACTGAAAGAAAGGTTCGTCCCTTTCGTGAATATCTGTTGGAGAAGTACTCCATTCTCTACAACACACCAATCGGTCTTTGTAGAGCCACTGTCTTGCCACCGGTACTACTTCTTCTGAGGTGGCAATAAAACGACGTGGTTTATCCACAATGTTAAAAATAGCTTCGATTCCTTCCTCTACTACGGTGAGCCATTGCTCATCGATCACTTTGTGGAGAATCCTGTTTTTCTGCTCGAGGGTATTGTCACCTGCCTGAACCATCTCAAACAGATATTGGAAGTACCGGTCATCCTCAAGAGCCTCGCCAACCTGATTCGTATATTTCTCATATAAATCACTGATTGTTGTTTCTGCCATCGTTTTATCCCCTTACTGCGATTAATACAAATTCTGGATTCTTCTCAGATATGACTTGCTGTCTTCCATCTCTGCTTTTCCAAATGTTTTGTCAATGTAGTTGATCAGACCTGTGATCTCATCTCTTACAAAGGTAACGTTCATACTTTCAAATTTCTTGAGTACTTTACGTGCAATGATGTAGTCCATACCGCCAAGTTCTGTGCCACCACAGGCAACATAGACCGGGATAAAGTCGTACATCTGCTTCATAATACGGTTTCCGAAAGAAAGCTTGAACCTGGTAACCAGGTAATTGTCCATCTTCTGCAGCTTCTCCAGGGATTCCTCGCTGATCGGATGTTCTGTTTTTGCTTTCTGGAACAGGTACTGAAGATGCTCTGCTGTGATATCGCAGCGAGGCTGAAGTTCACATTCAAAAGCATCTGCTCTTTCATTCAGCTCAATCGGCATAGCACGGTCATAAACCTTATCCGTGATCGTAAAGGTGGAGTCATCGTTGTTCGCGGTTCCGACAAACCAGGTAGCGGTGCTTACATGGATCTTGCCGCCTTCCATTTTGACAGGATCTCCCTCCCATGCCGTCGGCACAAGGTCAAGTACCCACTCATCCTCGTTCGGCATTTCCAGTACAGAAAGCATCTCTGCAAAATAATACTCGATACGTGCAAGGTTCATCTCGTCGAGTACGATCAGAGTCGGGTCCGGACGATAATTTGCCTCGTACAGTGCACGGAGGAATTCTGTCTCATTAAATCTCTTTGAAAATTCGTTAAAATAACCAAGGATCTCTGTACGGTCACGATAGGACGGCTGTACAGATACGATCGTTGCCGGGTTTTCCATATATCGGCTGAAGGAATATGGAAGACTTGTTTTACCGGTACCTGAAATACCTTCGAGGATCAGAAGCTTACTTGCTGCCATACCTGCAACAAATCGCCGGATGATCTCAGGTGTATAATACAGTTTCATCTGGCTTGCGGCAAAAAGTCTGTAGCCTCTACGAATTCTTCCAGTGTGATATCATTGTTATACTGCGGATACTGGAAAGCTGCATATTTCTGATCGACAAGTGTAAGTTTCGGGAAACGGTGTTCTACGGTTTCTCCCGGGTCAGAAGAAACTACTGCACGTACAACAGGTGCTTTCTTCGGATCGTCACTTCCCGAGATGATCGCAGCAGCTCCTGCTTTTGCTGCCGCTCCCTGTACAGCCTTGCCTGGATCAGTAACGTTTCCAACACTTGGAATCACATCATCAGTCAGTGCAGAAGCTCCCATATATGGAATTCTCTCTGTGCCTCCCATGGCATTTACCTTGAGGGCAAGGATGCTGTTCTTCTCTTCCATCAGATCCAGCACCTGCTTGTTCAGTCTTCCGATTTCTCTGTACAATGCCGCATTGTCTGATTTGTCAGCCTTTACTGGTAATTCAGAATCGCCCTGCGGATCAGAAGCAGAATGATCACGATCGGAATTGCCGCAAGAAGGATCATTAGCAGAACCGAAAGAACTTTGCCTACAATGCTCAGCGTCGGGAAGTAAGTTTTGAAAATCACAAAATATTCAAACCAGCCGGTAACGAACACTTTGGCAAAAGCCACCAGCCAGGTTACGATGTTGTAAACGACCTGTGAAAGAACCTCAAATGCAAACTTCAGGAATTCGCTCAAGACTCTGTACCCTCCTCTTTGGTCTGGTCATCGCCGGAATCGCTCTGACCCTGCTGTTTTCTGGCATCTGCAAGTTCTTTTTCTGCTTTGGCACGGATCGCTTCTGCTTCTTCACGCATTTTTCTTGCTTCTTCCAGTGCTGCTTTGGCTGCTTCTGCCTCATTCTGAGCTTCAGAAGGTTCCGGTCTCTGTGCTGCTGCTTTCTGTGCGGCCTCTTCCTGTGCGATTGCTGTTTCTCTGGCAGTCTCTACTGCAACTGCTTTTTTGAGGCGGATAGCGATCATGATCAGATTGTAAACCTGATAGATAAAGAACAAAAGCATCGGAAGTACGATCACGATCAAAAATCCCATGCTGCTGGAAAGGAAATCCATGACTTTTCCTGCCTTTGGCAGATCTCCGACATATTTACCTACAATATCACCATCGGAAATGATATGTGCATCTGCTACACCATTGTTGTTATCACCGAGTGTTGTATAGCTTCTTGCGTCTCCAACTGTATCGATTTTCTGGATACGGTGGGTATTCAGTGCATATTCGTTATCAATGATCGTATGGAAACAGATGATATCGCCTTCTTTGAGGGTGGATGTGTCACATTTTTTTGATAAAGATCAGTCTCCTGCACTGAATGTCGGTGCCATGGAATCTGATTTTACGACAAGCGGGGTATACCCCAGAAGGCTTGATACATTCTGATTGTCTCTTGTTGCTATTGTTGTGAAGGCATACAGCGCGGCTACCAGTATTACCAGCCACAGCAATACGCTGATCACAATTGTTCCCGTTTTCTTTAATGCTTTCATAGTTTCTTCTCCCTGGTTATTTTATTTATTTGATCATCTGTTTTATCCCCGGTAAATCTCAGCCGGATTGAATAATCAGATCCTCTCAGTTCATCTGTACACGCCTCATCAGTTCCTTCCATCCAGATATGGACTGTTACTGCTTTGTCCACTCCTTCTTTCAGAGAAAACATGGCATTGTCTTCGTTTATCTGCATTGTGGAAGCTTCCGGAAGCCCGAATGTCTTTGCTGTACCTTCTGTGCTGCTTGCGCTTCCCATGCCCGGATCGTAATTCCATATCGTTCCGTCTGTGGAAAAAGCAATTCGCATGGATTCCGGCAGTGCTGCATTCTCTGACATGACCAGCGTTCCATCCTCTGCACCGGAGCTGCTGTTGGCACTTGTAAGGTGGACGACCATATCCTTGGCTGCCATAAAATGAAGCGTAAATTCAAGATATGCTCCGCTGGTGTTTTCGACTGTTGTGCCATTCTCATAGGAAAAAGTCTCATAATCGGTTGTTGTCACCGGTTCCAGCGGGGTTGTTTCCATGGAAAATCCCTTTTCCTGCTGGATCCTCGCCGCGATCTGCTCAAACGAAAGAGTCTTTACATACTGGTCGATCGTGCTGTGCGGATCAAGATCCATTCTCAGATCGGCATCTGTCACGATATCCAGACTCATGGTCTTTACTTTTGCCCTGTCCGCAATGGAAAACCAGGCTACCGTGGCTGCTGTAACTGCGACCAGCGCCAGCAGAACCAGCAAAACTGATGTATACAGCCTGCTTCGGACTGTTTTGTTGTTTTCTTTTTTGTTCATGCTCATGCCCCTTCCTGCTAAGCACGCCATAAAATCCAAGCTGCAGGTCTACCGTACTGTACTGTATACTGTTGGAACAGTCCGGGTCGCAGCCTTCCAGATAAAAATAAATATCTACGGTATATATTTTGTTAAGCTGCATTGTCAGAAGCGCATTCTGCGGAACATCTACAGAATCGTCTGAAAAACTGATGGTATATCCATCTGCCGATACAGACGGGTCGGAAGCCGCCCGTACTGTCCCGTTTGTGTATTGACAGTACTGATTGTTCCCAAGTGTCTGCCCGTTAATGACTGTATTGTATGTCTGCTGACTGATGCATTCTGACTTTCACTCAACTTAAAAATTACTTCTGAAGAATAATTCTCGTCAAATACAAGCCAAGTCTTGCCGCATTCAGCATCTGACCGGATACTTTCTGTCCCAGAATGCCATCGCTCTGGTCCAGATACAGCTTCATCGTACTTCCATCGTCCATTCCTTCGCCAACCGCACGGATATAAACCCGTCCGTGGTAATAATATTCTTCATTCTGGACTCTTTCGAAAGAAGATGCCATTCCGGAATCTGTAAACGGTGAATAAACAAAGTTCTGAAGGTCATTTGTCGAAACCGGAATCAGATACTCTGCATCAGTCTTATTGACCTGCGTAATGGATGCCGGCTGTGAATCCCGAAAACTGCTGCCTCCTGTGCTGCTGAGCTGCAGTTCCAGATTTTCTTCATCGGTTCTTGCTGTTACAGTGTTGGTCGAAACTGCCCTGTTGGAAGTAAACCATGCATAAGTGAAAAATACCACTACAAACAAAATTAAAATGATTGTTACTGTCAGGAACCATGTCCTGAAACTACGCTTCATGGCTGTTCTCCCTTCTCACTTTCATCCAGATCAACACCTGCAAAAGCAAGCTGTATCTCAGAATCTCTGTTCTGTACCGGGTTGGAACACTGTTCATCACAGCCCTCCAGATACAGCCAGTATTCTACGGAAGCCACTTCATCTGCATTTAACTGCACCAGAATCTGGCTTCCATCTTTGTATTCATTTTCGGCCTCGCCATTCTCTGCCATATAGGCTGTGATGTCCTGTGCCGGATCATCTGCATAAGAAGCCTGTCCATTATCAGAAACAGAGGAAACAACTGTTGAGCTTCGTGGAACAGTCAGTACAGACTGTGCACCTGATGTGCTGCCCATTTCATCCAGTCTCCAGATAAAGGTACTGGTTCCCTCATGTGATGTGATTTTCATTCCAAGTCTCATTGCTGCCAGTGCCTGCGCATCGCTTCCAAGGCTCAGTTTCTCTCTGTCAAAATATACCTTACATGGTGCATTCTGGCATTGCAGATAAACCGTTCCATGCACTGCATCCTGATCTACTCTGCTGTCTGCATTGCTGTAAAGTACTGCAATTCCATTCTTGTTCTGAGCAGTCGATCTGTAAAAATGTTCCAGATTTTCTGTTGAAAGTGGTTTCAGTGAATCCGGATTTCCATTCAGAACCAGATCGCAGGTCTTGTCAAAAGGACCGCTCTCACTTGTCGATATCAGTAAAACGGTATCACCCTTACTCACAGTTCCTGCCATTGGAGTAACATTGGTAGAATTGATTCCTGTAAGTGTAAACCAGGCATATGTAGTACCGGTTGCTGCTGCCAGAAGAAGCAGAATCCACAGCACAGCTTTTGAAAATGATTTTTTTAACTGATCAACTTCTGTATTCAAAGCCTTGCCTCCTTATTTTCAGGATTCTTTTACGACTCCTGCAAAAGACACGGAAAGGTTCTTAAGTGTCTGGCTGCAAAGATTTCTGGTACAGTCCTCGTCACAGCCTTCCAGCCAGATATAGAGATCGATCTGTACCGGATCTCCTGCAGAACCATTCTTTCCGGTTGTTGTACATAATTTCAGTGAGCCTGACTTCAGACTGACAGTTCCTGTATTTTTGTCATATGTACAATAAGCCGCTGAGGTATATGGCGTAAAGGAGACGGTTGTTCCGTCTGTTTTGGTGCAGTCCAGTACATCTCCTTCCTTACCTGTTGCTGTATTGTATTCTGCCTCGGGGTTTTTCTTATCGCTGATTGCAAAAATATATTCTGCTTCTGTCGGCTGGTTCCTGCCTGCTTTGTGTACTACAAAACCTGCACGGATCGCGGAAGAAATCGGATTCTTCTCATCGCTATCCTCAAAGCCGATATCCGCAATATAAATATCGGTTGACTCCCCGTTGCTTTTAAGAAAAAGGCTTGTCTTGTAATAATCGGTATATGCACCCTTTCCAAACAGATTTGCCACCAGATTGGACTGGTTCTCGGTTCCATTGGTAAAGCCAAGTACTTTCTGGAAACCGCCGCTGATCCTGTTGGTAGAAACCGGATTCAGCTGTCCGGAAAAGCTGTCCAGGACTGCGGCTGAACCATAGGTGCCATTATATGAATTGCTGATCTGCAGGTTTACGCCTGCGCCTGCTGCCATACGGACTTTTGTTGTATGGCGGCTGGTATTATATATATACCAGGCATATGTTGCTGATGCGGCTGCAAGCAATGCGATAAGCAGCGCAACTGTGCCTGTTCTTAATTTGCCTTTGAGCTGTTTTTTGTCTGATTTATTTACCTGTTCCATAACATTGGAAATTATGGACACCTCCCCTTCTTTCTACATGATAATCCCATTTATACACTATAATAGCACATTGATTTCCATTCAGCAATGCGTCAAGGCTACAGATTTTCGCATTTGTAGCGACAAAATTGAAAATTTTATTTGTTTTCCCGTATAAGAGAAAGAAAGACCTGGGTTCCACTGCTGAACAGAACTCAGGTCTTTCTTTATTTTTTATTTGATTAATTAACTATTACTTTACATCTGACAGATTTTCTGCCGGATGTAACGGTGATTGTTGCTGTGCCTTTACTTCTGGCAGTGATCTGTCCTTTACTGTTTACAATGGCTATTTTGGTATTACTGGATTTATAAGTGATTTTTTCTCCGCTGGTCAGTGGCTGAAGGACCGGTTTGAGTGTTGCTTTTTGATTTCTTTTTAGTTTCAGAGAAGTGGCAACGCCTGTGATCTTCGTGGTTTTTACAGTTGTTTTCTGTACTGTCACAGTGATATTCTTCTTCAGTCCGCTTCTCAGTGCTATGGTTATTATGGCCTTTCCACTTCTGGTTCCTGCTGGATCGTGCAGGTTCCGTTGCTTCTTCCGTAAACTTTTGCAATATTCGTATTGCTGGATTTCCAGGATACGATGGAATCTCCTTTTGCAAGTCCTGAAACTCTCAGAAGTGTTGTTTTCTGTCTGGTTTTCAGGAGGATGCTGCTTATGTTTACTTTTATGGATGGTTTCAGTTTATTTCCGTAATTTCTTGTCTCTGTTTTGCCACAGGTGCTGCATTTGTGGGTCTGTTTTGCCGGTGCCAGGGCAGTAGCCGCTGTTGTCGTTTTCCATGTTGTAAATTTATGTGCCACAACCGATACTTCCTGGTTCCTGGTTTTTCCGCATACCGTACAGGTAAATGTTTTTGTACCTTTCTTTGTACAGGTGCTTGCTTTTGTGATCTTTCCTTCATCCCAGGTGTGTGTATGTTCAACCTCAAGGGTCTTTGTGGCTCTGCAGACGTAAATTCTGCTCTGACTTGAGGAACTGTAGTACACAGAAATATATTCTCCTGCATCGTCCAGCGTCACACCCGATTTCTTATATATGTGTGTTGCAGAATATACCGACGCATCCGATGCTTCCTTGTCAAATTCCGGTGATTCTGAGGAATCGTATTTCTTTACTGCGGAATAGGTTCCGTCTTCTTTTGCGGTAAGTTTATAGATCTGGCTGGTATCTGTAGAAATATTGGTTCTGTATACCCCCAGTTCGATGTTTTTTCCCTCCTTGACCTTCTGCGGAGAAATATACAGCGTATTATAGGAATCATAGTAATCATCCGAGATTTTGTACGGAACCTTAACTTCATCCAGCAGATGATTTTTGTCGGTTATGTTTTCCGGAAGTCCGGATGGATCTGCAGAGTTTACAAAGCATTTATCTGCTTCATTTATTTCCCATTCTCCTTTTACAGATACTCTGATCTTCTTTCCGGATTCTGCTGTTGCCCATACCTGTTTCGGCAGAATTGCTGCAACTTTTTTGATGCTTTCTATGTTATCCATCGTCTTATAAATAACATATTCTCTGGCATCTGCCGTCACACTCGTCACATAAGATGGCATTTCCTCTGTGATGTCCGCAAATCTGGTTGTATAACTGATCTGTGCCTCTGAACCTGTTGCTGCATCCTGAAGTCCCGTAATCTGCACCCGATAGCTGTCTGTATATCTGGAACCAGAATAATCAGAAGGCTGTACCATGTCGATCTCGACTCCTGATACTCTCAGTTTCCCGTTCTCCTTCGTGCATTCATAGGAATTTCCGGTGTTAAGGTTTGTGATCACTGCGGTTACTTTCGTGGAATCCGCAATTTTCAGTGTGTTTTTGTTTATTCGTACGGACCAGGCACTTGAAGACGGTGACACCAGCCGGGACGGCATATATCCTGGTGCCGGAAACGCACTGAACGGCAGGTCTGAAGTATTTCCAGATGCTACACCTGCTCCGATTGCAATGCCTCCGGAGAATCCGTACTGAACATCTGACAGAGAAGCTTCGATCAATGCATATCTGTGTCCTGTTGTATCCCATGACTGGGATCTGAGAGAATATCCCTCGTTCATCCAGCCTGTGATAGCTCCCTGAGGAGTATATCCTCTCGCAAGAATGTTATGTCTGCACGGAGCGCCTGCATTCCACATCTCGTCACTCATATCAGCCGGCTTGCTGGAATCACTCACCCAATGGCTGAATTCAAAATTACGAACGAGAGCCTGCACCTGAAGAGAATCCGAATGTGTGGAACTATTCTTCAGTGAATTCAGACCTGACAGCCAGCGATAGAAATTTGTCATTGCTGTCATCGCTGTATGTGTATCCTGGGTCAGCACTCCTGCCGCATATGGCGCGGAAGTAGAGCACGGTTCCTGATACCATGTGGAACTGTCTGAATTTGAATAAGTTGCTCCGGCATATCTTGCCTTTGCATATTCATCAGCAACCTCTTTTAAGGTTCTGCTTTTGAACGGTTCCATTTCGTCTGCATCGTATACGATTGTGTCCCCGGAAGAAAAAGTTCTCCTACGCCATCTGAAAATAAGCTTTCTTCTTCACTGACAGGTGATTCTTCGGTTTCTGTATTTGTTTCCTCCACGCCCGCTTCTGTGTCCTCTTCGGTCACTTCCACCTGTTCTTCATCATCTTCGGTTTCTGAGATTTCTGATTCTCCATCCCAGGCCACATCCGCTTCAGGAGTTTCTGATTCATCCGCTTCATCCATCTGCGTAAATTCATCTTCCCAGGTTACATCTTCTGCATAAACAACAATTCCTGCCTGTGATACAGTCAATGTAACTGCCAGCAAAATCCCTATTATTTTTTTCTTCATTTTCACCCCTCCTGATGTTCTTTTTATCATTTTATCGTATTTTTTTATTTTCGACAACTTTCACAATCCCGATTTTCACATTTGTAAAAATTTACGATAAACTTTTACATAAAAAGTATCCAACCAGAAAGTTTCTGATTGAGTGCCTGCCATTATACCTGGATAAATTTTCAGTTTCGTTTCATAAAATGATAAATTATAACTCCGACTGCTGCAAGTACCGCAATTCCAGCAATCCAGAGGAGGGGATTCTGGCTTTTGGAAGATTTGCTGGTGGTTACAGTCTGACCTGAAGTCTGAATATCGTCCTTCTCTGGCTGTCCGGTGGTCTCTGAATCTGGTGCATCGGTCGACTCTGGCTCTCTGTCGATGCCGGTGTATTTGTTGGCCCCGGAGTTTCCGTCGGTGCTGATGTCTCTGTCGGTACCGGTGTGTCGGTTGCCTCTGGTATATCAGTCACTTCCGGTGCTTCCGTTGGTGTAACTGAATCTGCTGCTCCTGTTACGGACGGTACTGCTGTCACCTGTGGATTCTCTGTCGTTGAAGGTGCTGTCGATGGTGTGGCAGTATTTTCGGAAATTGCTGCCGCTGTGCCGGAATTTTCCGGTACCGGTGTCATATCCAGCAATTCTGTCCCGTCAGAGTTCTCATAAGTACCATGTTCCTTCGCCCATTCTTCTGTCTTCTCAAGATCTACCAGCCTTCCTGGTCGTCGATCGTTGTAACACCCCAGTGACTTCCATCGACAAGTTCTGCATCCTCTGTGATATGAAGAGTCTCTCCATTCTGGATATCACGAACTCCTGGAACTTCACCGTATTTGATTCCCGGACCCTGATAGAGTTTCTGACTTCCGTCCTCGGAGTAAGCTTTGACATCGTAATCTGCATTGTAATCCACATTGTCACTTCCTGCGATATACAGTTCGGAATCTATTGCTTCCTTGCGGGACTGTGCCGGCTTACAGTCATCGAGCGGCACGTATCCATGCATACCATGGTATTCTGTATAGCCCCAGGTTCTGTTATTCTCCTTATCCTCTGTCTCGCCCTCGATATGTAAGGCTGTACCGTTCGGGATCTGACTGTCATTCAGCTTCGAAGAACTCAGATCCGGCAGAGAATATATGTCGATCCCTCCCGCTTTAGATTCTACGATCATGTAATAATCTGTCGTATAATCAGGATTTTGCTTCTCCTGCTGTACATCTGCCATAACATTTACGCTCATCAGGAATCCCATCAGAACGACCAGAAAACTCTTTATTATCTTTTTCATTTTATCTTCTCCTGTATGGTTTGGCTTTATCCACAAATTCTATTTCTATCATACCATAGTGAAGTTCTAATGATAATCCTTTTTATCATAAAAAATGGGAATTTTTTCGACTTTTACAGGAAACTCTGTGGATAAAAAGGGACATCCCCGAAGAAATCCTCGGGGATGTCGTTTAATCATGGCATTTGATTAAAATCAGTTTAACAGTTTAATTTATTTATACAGAGGTCCGTAGTTCTTGCAAGCACGGAAGTCTGCACCTTCTTTATCCATTCCGAATGCATTCCATGCTGCCGGACGATAGATATCTTTTTCCGGAACGTTGTGCATGGATACCGGAATACGAAGCATTGAGCACATTGTGATCAGGTCAGCTCCGATATGTCCATAGGAGATAGCACCGTGTTAGCTCCCCAGTTATTCATTACATCATAAGCTGTCTTGAACGGTCCTTCTTTGCCATCGCATCTTGGTGCGAACCATGTACATGGCCATGTGTAGTCTGTACGTTTCCAAAGTTTGTCAGATACTTCTTCCGGAAGGGCTACTGTCCATCCTTCTGCGATCTGCAGAACCGGTCCAAGTCCTTTAACAAGGTTCAGACGGATCATTGTTGCAGGCATCTGAGCTTTTGTTTCATAACGGCTGGAGTATCCGCCTCCACGGAAGTATCCGTTGTCAGCCATACACCATTCTGTGTTATCCATGATTGCTTTCTGGTCTTCTTCTGTGATATCCCACCACTGTTTCATAACAGCATTGCCGTTTTCGTCTTTTGCTTCGCCGTTAGCGTCAAGGCAAGCAGCACCGGAGTTGATCAGGTGAAGGAATCCGCCAGCTTCTTTGGCAACACCTTCAAGGTCATATCCTGTAGCTTTCTTAACTGCCTCTGGGCTCCAGTATGTACGAACGTCAGCAAAGATCTGAGCTCTGTTTGTAAGGAGTTTCATGAACATCATTCCAAGACCGTTGAGAACGTCGTTCTCTGTAGCAAGGATATACGGCTCACGAGCTCCGTTCCAGTCAAATGAAGTATTCAGCATTGCTTCTGCGAAGTCACCGTTCGGATAGAAGTCTGTCCACTGTCTCTGTCCCTGGAAACCAGCTGCCAGAGCGTTGTGTCCGATTGCTTCTTCAGAGAATGCAGGATCAAGGTTATCGCAGCCGTTCATCAGCTCTTTGATGATAACTGCCATCTTAACTACGAATTCAAACTGCTCTTCTTTCTTTTCTGGAGAGAACTGCAGTTCTTCCGGGTTCTTGTCCCAGCCGATCTTACATGTTTCTTTAGCCCATTTGAGAGCTTTTTCAAATTCTGCATGATCATAGATACCTTCTGTCATACGACGGATGATTTCTACCTCATCAACGGATTCAACACGCATTCCAAGATAGGATTCGATGAAATCGGAATCAATGATAGATCCGCCGATACCCATTGTAACGGAACCGATCTGCAGATAGGATTTTCCTCTCATGGAAGCTGCTGCAACTGCTGCACGTCCAAATCTGAGTAATTTTTCTTTAACGTCTTCCGGGATAGATGTATCATCAGCTTCCTGAACATCATGTCCATAGATACCGAATGCCGGAAGTCCCTTCTGTGCATGTGTAGCAAGAACGGATGCAAGATAAACTGCTCCAGGTCTCTCTGTTCCGTTGAATCCCCATACAGCTTTGATTGTCTGTGGATCCATATCCATTGTCTCTGCACCATAGCACCAGCAAGGTGTAACTGTAACTGTGATATCAACGCCTTCTTTGCGGAATTTATCAGCACATGCTGCACTCTCACCTACACGTCCGATTGTTGTATCAGCGATAACAACCTTAACCGGCTCACCGTTGGAATATTTTAAATTTTCTTCAAAAAGCTTTGCAGCGGACTTAGCCATGTTCATTGTCTGCTCTTCAAGAGATCCTCTTACGTCCAGGGCTCCTCTACGTCCATCAATTGTTGGTCTGATACCGATAACCGGATAGCTGCCTACTAATCTGCTCTTTGCCATGCTAAATTACCTCCATTATAAGTAATTGTCTATTGGGAGTTTCTGACAACAACTGTGAACAGTCCACAAAAAGCTCCCTTGTTTTCTATACTTCATAGTATACAATTGCCAAGTGATAATTACTTGTGTTATAATGGCAAAAAGTAGTACAATATTCACTTTTTTGACTGTAAATATGATTTTTTAGCAAAAACCATATAAGGAGGAGATTTTTTTGCATGATCTGGACCACAACGAAGACCGCCTGAGGGGAACTTATGAATTTCCATTTGAATTTCATCATATAGAACCGAATCACCCCCGCTATGTCATGTCCTATCACTGGCATGTCGAATATGAGATCATACGCATCCTGAAGGGTTCTCTCTCTGTCACTTTAGACGAAAAAAGCTTCACAGCAACAGCGGGAGATATCATTTTTATACACAGCGGCATCCTGCACAGCGGGATTCCCGAGGATTGTGTGTATCAGTGTATTGTTTTTGACGGAAATACTTTTCTGAAATATAATTCTGTCTGTTCAACCTATATGCAGAAAATTATTCATCAGGAAATCCTTATTTATCATCATTTCACCCCGGCATCTGAGGAAATCTGTGCCACTGTGAACAGTATTTTTGATGCTCTCTGGATGCGGCCATCCGGATATGAAATGACCGTTATTGGACAATTTTACCACTTTTTCGGTATTGTTTTTGGCAATCATTACTACCTGGAAAGCGTTACCAGAACGCGGCGTGATTACAAGCGTATCCTGCAGCTGAAACAGGTACTTGACTTTATCGAACACAACTATGCCTCCCCCCTTACTCTTCAGCAGCTTTCCTCTTCCGTATCCATGTCTCCGAAGTATTTCTGCAGATTTTTCTCTGAGATGACACATCAGACGCCGATGGATTATCTGAACCATCAGAGGATCGAGCAGGCGTGTTATCAGTTGTCGACTACGGATGATTCGATCACGGAGATCGCTTATCGGAATGGGTTCAATGATCTGAGCTACTTTATTCGAACATTCAAGAAGTACAAGGGGATGACGCCTGGGAAATATAAGCGTTCCTAACTCTATCTCATGATGTAACAAAACTCAGGGCACATAATAACCCTGAGTTTTACATTTTATATGAGTTCTTTTATCCTGATTTCGAATTCTTTGCCGTACTTCTCATATTTATGTTCTCCAACTCCCGTTACCTGGAGCATTCTTTCCTTATCTACTGGCTTCAGGATACACATGTGGATCAGTGTCTTGTCTGAAAATACCATATACGGCGGGATCTTCTCCCGGCGGGCGATCTCGGTGCGGAGTTCACGGAGTTTCTGGAAAAGCGGCTGGTCTTCTTCGGTGAGTCCGCTGACCGGTGCTTTGCGTTTCCGGGATAGCTTTTCTTTTGGTTTCTTTTCCTGTTCTTTTGGAAGTTTCATCTGTATCGTACTGTCCTGCGCCAAAAGTTCACCGATCCGCGGGCCAAACTTCACGATCGTATAGCCGTCGTCTGAGAGCCGCAGGTAATCCTGCACCAGAAGTTCGTTGAAGATCTGGCGCAGACGATAGGCCGGGACTTTGGAGAGTTTTCCATAGGAAGGATTTTCTTCCATATGGTATTGTCGGATCTTGGCAGTATTTGCGCCGTGCAAGGTGTCCAGGATCACATTCACACCGTATCTCTGATGACTGCTGTTGATGCACTCCGCGATTGCTTTTGCCTCTTCGGTGACATCTTTTTCTTCGAATTCTGTCAGGCAGTTGGAACAGTTTCCGCAGTAGGCTGCACCGTATTCTCCGAAATATCTCAGAATATAGGACCGCAGACAGTCATGTGTGAAGCAGTAAAAAGTCATCTGCCGCAGTCGCTCTTCATCGCGCTGCATGACCAGTTCCTGTGTAGCATCATCCAGTTCCTCATTGTCCTGATTATTTTCAATGAAAAAGCGATTTGTGATTACATCCTGTCCACTGTACAGAAGGATGCATTTTGACGGCTCTCCGTCACGTCCTGCCCTTCCTGCCTCCTGGTAATAACTTTCCATGTTTTTCGGCATATTGTAGTGGATGACGTAGCGGACATCCGGCTTATCGATTCCCATTCCGAACGCATTTGTCGCCACCATGATCGGACTGCGGTCATAGATAAAATCATCCTGATTGATGCGTCGTTCTTCATCGGAAAGTCCGGCATGATAACGCGTCGCGCGGAATCCGTCCCGGATCAGTTTCCCACAGACTTCTTCCACCAGTTTCTGGTCAGGCAGTAGATGATCCCGCTCTCGTCCGGGTGCTGCTCTATGTAATTCTTCACTTCTGCGTATTTATCTTTCGGTGATTCTACCTGAAAAAAGAGATTGCTCCTGTCAAATCCAGTAGTCACGACATAAGGTGCCTTTAACATAAGGATATTCTGGATATCATCCCTGACTTCTTTCGTTGCAGTCGCCGTAAATGCTGCCACGACCGGGCGCTTCGGAAGTTTCTCAATAAATTCTGTGATCTTGAGATAACTTGGCCGGAAATCCTGTCCCCACTGTGAAACGCAGTGTGCCTCATCCACAGCAACCATCGCGATATCTGCATTCACCGCAAATGAAAGGAACGAATCTGTCAGAAGCCGCTCCGGTGCCACGTAGATGATCGGATATCTTCCCTCTACTGCCAGTGACAAAGCCTTGTAATACTGTCCCTGCGTCAGTGAACTGTTGAGATATGCCGCGTGGACACCCGCCTCATTCAACGCCCGCACCTGATCTTTCATGAGAGAGATCAGCGGGGAAATGACCAGCGTGATCCCCGGAAAGATCAATGCCGGGATCTGATAGCACAAAGATTTCCCTGCACCTGTCGGCATCACACCAAGCACATCCCTGCCGGAAAGCAGTTCGTCAATCACCTGTTCCTGTCCTTCACGGAAGGTATCATATCCAAAATATCTTTTTAAAATGTCATATTTCTCGTCTGTCATCAATTCAATTACTCTCTTTCCTGCCTTGTCTGCTTATGAAGTTTTTCTCATAAAAAAAGAACCTGTTTCCTGTACATCATTGAAACAGATTCTTTTCCTTATGTCAAACATTTATTTACAGTACTTCATTCAGGACAGATAATCCATACTCTGCCAGGCTGTGATCCTCCTCACCGGTTCCTCCGCTGATTCCCAGGCCTCCGATGATCGTATCTCCAACCTTAAGTGGTACACCGCCGCCAAAGATCACGATCCTGCCGCCATCCATCTTGTCTACGCCGTAAAAAGTTCCTCCCGGCTGTGCAGGATACTGAGTTCCTTCGTAGACATCTTGACTGCGACTGCTGTGTAGGCTTTCTTGGTGGCTACATCAAAACTTACAAGGAATGCTCCGTCCATGACATGGACTGCGATCGGATTTCCATCCGGACCGCAGACCGCGATCACCGCTTTCTTGCCACGACGCGCTGCTTCCTGTTCGATTTTGTCTATCAGGCGCTTTGCGCTGTCCAGAGTGATCCGTCCCTGGATTCCCATTCGTTTGAGAACTTCCTGGATCACTGCCTCGCTTGTCGCCGGAGTCTGTACTGCTGCCACTGGTTCTGCCTCTTTTCCACCGGAAGGTCTGCTTTCTTCCTGGTTTTGTACCGGCTGCTCTGTGGTTTCTGTATATCTGGCCATGATATACAGATAATCACTCAGACGGTTCATGTATTTCTTTGCGCCGTTGTCTGCTCCGAATTTCACACTGACAGCTGCCAGATCACGCTCCGCTCTCCTTGCAACTGCCCTTGCGATATCCAGTTCTGCTGACAGACGGCTGCTGCCCGGAAGGATATTTTCTTCCTTCGGGCAGCTGAACAGGCCATCCAGACGATCGATCTCGTCTTCAAGCTGTCCTGTCTGATCATCTTCTGTCCTGAACTCTCTGTTAAAAGGATCTGCCACGCCTGATACGATCGTATTCAGATTCTTCTGGATATCCTCAAGAAAGTGGATATCCTCAGCTTTATCCATCATGGTCTTGATAAGTCCAAGATGACTGGTCAGCTCATCAATCGTTCCTACCAGTTGAATACGGTCATCTGACTTGGAGACATTTTTTGTACGGACAAGGTTCGTAGTCCCCTTGTCACCGTTTGTTGTATAAATGCTCATCTCGGCATCTCCCATGTCATTTTTGATTTAGAAGGACCAAAGTTTGGTGTAGATCTTGATGATATCTTCTTTGGTCGGTGTTCGTGGGTTCGTTGGTGTGCAGGCATCCGCAAGTGCCGCCTCAGCCATCTTATCCACTGCTGCAAAATATGCATCTGGAGTGATGGTACCAAGCTCCTGGATAGTCATCGGAATATTCATTTCCTTCTGCATGAACTGGATCCAGTTCACAAGAGAACGTACACTCATAACCTGGTTGTAATTGCTCAGTCCCAGGATGTGTGCAACTGACGCATATCGTTCTACTGCAGGAAGATATGTCTTCTGGCTTCTGCTTCTCTTGTTGATGTTCGCATTGAATTCCACAATGTGAGGAAGGAGCATCGCGTTTGCTCTTCCGTGAGGAATATGGAACATCGCACCAAGCTGATGGGCCATGCTGTGTGTGATACCAAGTCCCGCTGTGTTAAAGGAAAGTCCTGCCAGACAGGAGGCCACGTGCATCTTCTGTCTTGCGTGCATATCACTTCCGTCGAGATATGCTCTGAGGAGGAATACTCCGCAGATTTCCATTGCTTTCTCTGCGAGTGCTGCTGAGAATTCGTTATGTCCGGTACTTACATAGGATTCCAGTGCATGTGTGAACACATCCATTCCTGTATCTGCTGTAATCGCCGGAGGTACGCTCTTAACAAGCTCTGCATCCAGAATCGCTTCATCAGCTGTCAGGCTGTCAGAAACCAGTGGTATTTAACTTTTGCTTCGGTATCATTTACAACTGCAAAAGAAGTTACTTCTGATCCTGTTCCACTTGTGGTCGGAATTGCGATCAGTCCAACCTCGCCGTAATGGTTGATCTTCAGGGCAAACTCACGGATTGCCTTGGAAGAGTCAATTGCAGAACCACCGCCAACTGCGATGATTGCTTCCGGCTGATAGCTCAGGAATTTCTTAACTCCGTCTGCGATTTTGTCGACCGGTGCATCCGGTACAACGTTATGGAAAATATCATATTCCTTACCAGCTTTTTCCAGAGGTCTGGTAATCAGATCAATCATTTTGCTCTGCACTACAAATGGGTCTGTAATGATCAGAACTCTTTTGTATGGAATGTTCTCAAGACGTTCCAGTGCATTCTCTCCAAAATGAATCGCTGTTTTCATTTCAAAGGTCTTCATATCTGTTGCTCCCTTTCTATGGCTGCATGTCAGGATAGAGACATTTTACGCCTGCATCTTTGAAATAACCCATCCATTTGTCTGATGGTTTCCTGTCCGTTACAACCACATCTACATCCCGCAGTTTTCCTGCTACAGAAAAAGCGGTCTGATCAAATTTTGTGCTGTCTACAACCAGAATCTTCTCACGCCCTGATGCGATCATGGCTTTTTTTGTTGTGCCAAAGGATTCCTTTGATTCCATGATTCCCCACTCATGATCCAGTGCCTTGCAGGAGATAATGACCTTGTCTACATAATAGGACCGGATTGACTCCTCTGTTCTGGAGCCCAGGAATGCAAGATATCCTTCTTTCATGACACCTCCGGTTGAAATAATATTCCAGCCGGATACGTCAGAAGTTCAAGAAGAATCTCCATGGAATTTGTGATTACAGTGAGACGCTCTTTCTCCTTAAGTGCTTTTGCTACAAAAACAGCTGTGGTACTTGCATCAAGAAAAATGTGGTCTCCCTCCTGCACCAGAGAGGCGGCAATCTCCGCCATTTTTTGTTTTCCGCTTACGTTCTGGTTTTTGCGGATATTGAAGGGCAAATCGATACTTACATCCTCGTTTATGACTGCACCGCCATAGCTTTTGATAGCAAGCCCTTCCTTTTCGAGCTTGTCAAGATCGCGGCGGATCGTTTCTTCTGAAACTTCGTAGAGCTGACTGAGTTCGCTTACTACGACCTTCTTTTCTGTCTGAAGTTTCTCCAGAATTAAATTCCGTCTTTCTAATGCCAGCATTTACTTTGCCCCCTTTTGAGAACATTTATTTTTTATAAAAGAGAATCCATCATTCGTTTATCCGGATGTGCAATGACAGATGAATCCAGGTACATACCTTTTTCTGCCACGAATTCTTTTGCTTTCTCGATGGAAGCTTCTACTGCTGAAACTTCTCCTGTAAGAAGCATGTAGGATTTTCCACACATACCTTTTGCGATACGAAGTTCGATAACGTCTACGATCGCAGTCTTGGCTGCCTGGTCTGCTGCTTCGATAATGGAAGCGGCATCATATGTCTCCAGAATTCCCAGAGCACTGATTCCTTCTACCTGTGTTGTTCCATACATTGCCGGGAAAAGGGATTCGTGCGGGTTACCAAGTACAAAGCTGTCGATACATTTGTCCTCATATGTGGTTACTGCTGCGTCAACAGCGGCTTTTACTGCACTTAAATCGCCTGTGATAATTGCAATATATTTTCCCGGACATACGGTCTGTGCCTCGACGATCTCTACATCAGAGGTCTTTACCATGGTATCTGCTGCTGTGATACCTGTGGCAGTCGTTTTAAATTCAATCATTCCGATTGCTTTACTCATGTTCTGCACGTCCTTTCTACTTTGCTGCGATTATGATATGGCGATCTGTTACTTCAGTTACTCTTCCTGAGATACTTGCATGGATGCTTACGCTTAATCCGTCAGCATGCTGCGCGATCATCTGTCCCTTTGTTACTGTGTCGCCTGTTTTCACAATTGCCTGTGCCGGTGCTCCGATATGCTGGCTCAGAAGGATCTTAACCTTGGATACCGGAACTACGTTCTCGTCCATCGGTGCGTCCTTGTCGTATTTTGTCAGTCCTAAACGGGCCATCAGACGTTCTTCCGGAACCTTGCGATATTCTCTTGAAGGTTTAACCGGTACCGGCTGAACTCCCTGAGGAGGTCTGATACCTGCTTTACGAAGTCCGCCCTTCATGTCTGCAAGAAGTGATCTTGGTGCAAGACTCTGCGGGCAGGCATACATTTCGCATACACCGCAGGAACTGCAGAATGCGGAATTGATGTATGGATTTACATCTCTGAAATCTCCGGCAGATGCTGCTCTCATAAAGCGTGCCGGGTCGGATCGGGTGTCCGAGGTTATGTCTCGGGCAAAGGTCTTGTACAGGTATTACATGGCAGCAAATAGATGCTGCACGTTTTAAGTCGATTGCTGAAGTTCTTCTTTTCTTCATGACGATCTGATG
>ENA-OQCX01000528-OQCX01000528.1-human-gut-metagenome-genome-assembly--contig:-NODE-528-length-19786-cov-1.744341_pt1 | contig 19786 bp, 27 predicted proteins | sample MGYA00242762_ERZ504587 | MGnify/ENA primary metagenome ERZ504587 (study PRJEB26092, sample SAMD00036337) | human gut metagenome | host: Homo sapiens | study: EMG produced TPA metagenomics assembly of... | reverse complement strand
CCCAGAGCCAAATTTCCGATATCAGCAGGAAAAGCTGGATTTTTCTCATTCTATCCGGTTTGGCAACCGGGCTTTCCTGGCTGTTTTATTATAAGGCTCTTCAAATGGGAGAGGCCTCTAAGGTAGTGCCGATCGATAAATTCAGTGTAGTCATCAGCATGGTGCTGGCTTTTCTCATTCTAGGGGAGAAGATCACGCCGCAGACGGTCATCGGTGGCATTTTGATAACGGCGGGCACTTTTGTGATGATCCTATAGCGTGCGGTAAACGAGGCTGCTGTAAAATGCTTATCTGTTCAGACAACCCTTTTCGGGACATTGTGGTTTTGGGCTTGGATGCAGCCTGAAACCACTTTTATGAATCGCGGCGGATAACAAAGTAAGGGCGCCAACAGCCACCGTAAGCTCGTTTCCGATGCAAAGACCGCCCCCCGCCGACAGGGCGGTTTCAATGTCCGTTCTGTTCCAGTTCACAACAATTTGAAAAGTTACAGATTTCTTACGAATGCATTACGTTTTAAACAGAGGTTGACGATACACTTTTTTTATGCTATTCTCATAACTGTAATATGTGTAATATCACAGTTAGCGCTTTTACAATTGCAAAGGAGGGTTTTGATTGATTGATATTGTAAACGTAACCAAACGGTTCGGCAAATTTACCGCTTTAAGCGGGATGAACCTTTCCGTGGGGTGCTCTTCCATCTATGGCCTGGTGGGTTACAATGGCGCGGGAAAAACGACGCTATTGAAAACCGTTTCCGGCGTATATAAGCCAGAAGAGGGTGAGGTGCGCATCGGCGGCGAAAACATTTGACAATGCAAAAATGAAGCAGCGCTTGTTTTATGTGCCGGATGATCTCTATTTTCAGCCCTATGCGAGCATGGAAAAGATGGCGCGCTTCTATAAAGGCTACTACCCCAAATTCAGTGATAAAACGTTTCAAAACTTGACCAAGGTATTCGGCTTGATTCCAGCAAACGCATCAATGGTTTTTCCAAGGGGATGCAGAGGCAGGCAGAATTTGTGCTGGGTATGTCGGCCCATCCGGATGTTTTGCTGCTGGATGAATCCTTTGATGGGCTCGATCCCGCCAAGCGGAGCCTGAGCAAACAATTGTTGGTGGAATATATGGCGGAAAAAGAAGTGTCCATCATTGTTTCTTCCCATAATCTGCATGAAATAGAAGGCCTTTGTGACCATGTAGGATTAATCAATGGTCAAAAGCTCGCCTTGGATTGCTCGATTCAAGAGATCAGCCAAAACCGCTGCAAATTCCGCTTGGCCTTTAACCGGGAGATGACGCAGCAGGATTTTGCCGGTTTGGAAATCAAGCGGTTTAAAAAGGATGGCAGCATGATCCTTTTAACCACAGCAGGGGAGCGGGCGCCAATTGAAGAAAAGCTTCGGCAGATGAAGCCTCTTGTGCTTGAAAGCATGCCGCTTTCACTGGAAGAAATATTTCTGGATGAAATGGAGGGAACCGACTATGACTTCACCGAAATCTTCAATTAATCCACGCCTGTATACGTTCCGAACGGCGCTGACGTCCAATTTTCTAATGCCGTTGCTGAATATGGCCGCGCTGGCGTTTTGCATCCCTGTTATGAACTTGATCAGGATCCTGTCGATCAACAATGCCGCCGCCTCTCCCCGCCAGGGGGAAACAGTAGTCTCTTTGAAAGAAACCTATCGGTATCTGCTGATGGGAGATGCCGAATTTGCTCCCTTGGCTATTTTGGCTGTGGTTGGCTGTTCGGTTTGCTGGGTGTGATGATGTTTCGCTTTATTGCCAGCAAAAAAACAGTCAATGTATTTTATAGCCTCGGCATCACGCGGAAATCCCTTTTTGTATCCAAATATCTGGCAGGCGTCCTGATGCTGGTTGTGTCTGTCGCTTTACCATTGCTGTTCAATCTCATTCTCAACTTTTCCTATCTGGGCTCTTCCTGGCAGCTTTGGAGCGCAACGGCCTATTATTTCTGGAGCTTTTCGATCTTGGCCTGTTTTTCTTTTACGGTGACGGCAGCGGTGTTCAGTTGCGTGGGCACTGTGGCAGAGGGCTGCTTTTTCCCATTTGTGATTCTCGGCTCGCCGATGATTATCCTTTATTGCCTGCAATATTTGATGGAAACGCTTTTTGGGAATCCCTATGGGGAATACTTTATGGGCTATGGCACCACAGACCTTCCTACTACTTTTAAGGCGTTCAATCCCATTTTGTTTCTCTATGATGGCGTCAACAACCTATCCGCATTGGATGCGAGCGGGAAGCTGATACCAAGCTCATACGGAGAGGGTGCACCTTGGGTGAAGCGAATTTCCTACCGCTGGTTTTCTGGACCATCGCGGTTGTCGCTGTTATGTTTCTGGGTATGTATCTGTTTCGGAAGCGTAAGGCGGAAATCTGCGGCTTCCTCGGCGCAAATTCTGTTTTAAACTTTTTCATTACATTCCTGCTCGGCTTCCTCGGCTTTGGGCTTGTCATTCATGTTACGCAGGCAAAGCTCCCCATGGCGCTTGCCATCGTAGTCGGCTTACTGGTGTTTACAGTGATCTACTGCATTGTGGATTTTGCCTTGATCCGAAATGGGAAAGAATTTTTACGCGGGTTGAAAAAGCTGCCGATTCATCTCGCATCACGCTGATCATCGGCATCGTGTTTGCGACGGGCCTGTTTGGCTTCAGCACGCGCATCCCGGAGCTTTCAGAGATTCAAAGCGCTTCTATCACAGTGCCCGCCGAATCGATTATTGGCACAGGCTGCATAGGTTCGTCTTACGGCTCGGAGTATAATTGGGGCTCTTTGGGCAACATGCTGGAGGGGATTGAGGCGGAGGAGGATCTTCGCTTGGTCCGTCAGGTGCATGAGCGGATTATTCAAACCGGCGATCAGAAAATCACCGCCAATCAGGAGGGGATTGCTCGTGAGGATCAATTTGTTGAGAGCACCATTCAGGTGGTATATCAGCTCAAAAACGGAAAGCAGCTCATGCGGCACTATTACCATGTGCCGGTTCAGGCGATCAATCAATTGCTTCATATAGAGGATACGGAAGCTGGCCGCGAGCAGATTCAAAAATTATTGACAGCTCCCTTAACGTCGCGGTATGATAATTGGGTACAGGAATCTATTCAGAAAACGGGCGCTATCGTCCTGTGGAGCCCCGATCTGGAGAAGGAGACGGAGCTTAGCCTGTCTGAGCCGCAGCGGAGGATGCTTCTGCAATGCGTTGCCGATGATTTGACCGCTCAGAAGGCAGACCAGCGTTATTTCCCCACGCAGCAGCTGCTTGGCCTCATTCATATTCAGGATAGTGAACGAAACATGGGCTATGGCGGAAGCGGCGGGATGCGAATGCCCTCCGTTAGCACAATGGACGGGTATACGGTGTATCTGACCAAGGAGATGCAAAAAACCATTCAGTTCCTGCAATCCAACGGCTTTTATAATGCGATCGGCCGGCCCGCCGAAGTGGAAAGCGTGAAAATTGTGCGCGCGCGCGAAGAAGAGAATCACGCTCCGGAGCATCTGCGTTATGACTCCTTTTTCTTTATTGGTTCTTGGCAGTCATCCAAATACATGGCGGAGGAAGTGCAAAAGTATGAATCACAGGGCGCGTCTATGAGTCGGCCTTCAAAAACGCTGTAGAGATTGCCGATGCCAAGCAGGCGCAGGAAATTGCCGACCGTTCTCATATCGCCTATTTCTACGGGGTGGATGGGTACTTTGTTCAGGTGAAGCTGGCGGGCGACAAGGGTTACACCTGTATGTTCCTGCCCGAATCCGCTGCGCCGCAGTATGTAAAAGACGCCGTCAAATAAAGCTTTTTCATATGCTTCCAAGAGGGAAAGCGGTTTAGAACCCTTGGCTGCGTAAGCCCTGCCATAGCCGTTGCTGTGGGCGGGGCATTGCCTTTCAGTTTTACGATTAGGATATGGAGGAGGGAACCGCCTTGATCGACATCGACCTGCGAAGCCGCACGCCGATCTATGAGCAGATTAAGGAGCAGATCATGCGCCTGATCCAGCTCGGTGTGTTTCGCCCAAATGAACAGCTGCCGTCTATCCGTGCGCTGTCACGCGAGCTGAACCTGAATATTAATACGGTAAAGCATGCGTTTATGGATTTGGAGGCGGACGGCGTGATTTATTCCATGCCGGGCAAAGGCAGCTATGTAAACGAAAATGCGTTTGCCAATACGCGAATCAAGGAAAAGGCGCTGGAGGAAATACGCACTGCGGTTTCTTCTGGGCAGTCCAAAGGCGTTTTGCAGGCGGAAATCATTGAGTTGGTAAAAGAGATTTACGCAAAGGGGGAGATCCAATGATTGATGTGATCGACGTGACGAAAAGGTTTGGTCGTTTTACCGCCTTGAGCGGCCTTTCGCTAAGCGTCCATAAAGCGTCAATCTATGGGCTTGTAGGGTTTAACGGAGCAGGCAAAACCACTCTTTTAAAAACGATTGCGGGCATCTACCGGCCGGAGGAAGGCGTTGTGCGGGTGAATGCCGAGAATATTTTTGACAATGCCAAAATGAAGCAGCGTCTTTTTTATATGCCGGACGAGCTCTATTTTCAGGCTTACGCTACGCTGAAGAAAATGGCTCGTTTTTATGAGAGCTACTATCCTTGCTTTAGTTGGAACACCTTTCGGGAACTATGCGATCTTTTTCGCCTGAATCCAAATGAAAAAATCAATGGCTTTTCAAAGGGGATGCGCCGGCAGGCGGAGCTGGTGCTCTGCCTTTCCACACGTCCTGAATTTTTGTTGCTGGATGAATCTTTCGATGGGCTGGATCCAGCAAAGCGGATTCTCGCCAAAAAGCTGCTGCTTGAATATGTGGCGGAGCGCGGCGCCTCTGTGATTATTTCTTCCCATAATCTTCACGAGCTAGAGGATCTCTGCGATCATGTCGGCCTTCTGGATGGTCAAAAGCTTTTGCTTGACTGCTCGGTAGATGATATCAGCGCCAGCCGCTGCAAATTCCGGGTAGCGTTTAACCGTGAAATGGATCGCGATGATTTTTCAGATTTTTCTCTCAAGCGATTCACAAAAGATGGCTGCTTGATTACCTTTACCGTGCAGGGAGATATCCGCGAGCAGGAGGAGCGGCTTCGTGCAATGAACCCCATCTTATTGGAAAGCTTTCCACTCTCATTGGAAGAGATTTTCATGGATGAGATGGAGGGAGAAGAGCAGGATTACGCTGATATATTCAAATAAAAGCTGTATGAAACCAGAAGGGAGAGCAGTTATGGAGAGGAAGAGACGCGTTTTATCGCCAAGTGCCGGTTTGATTCGGCGGTCTTTGATATCCGGCCTGCCTGCGGTGCTGCCATATTTGTTATCGATGCTGATCCTGTTCACAGGGATAACATTTCAGTTCGTGCTTACGTATGATAGTAAGTTTGCGCCATATTTACAGCAAATTCTTCGCCCACTTTGCGGTCGATATACCGCTATGTTCTTTTTGAATCGGATGGTCTGCTGCCCCTGCAAATTTGTGTGCTTTTGGCGCCGGTCGTCCTGGGAATTTGTCTCTTCCGTTTTATGGCGAGCAAGCGTACTGTCAATGTATATTACAGCTTGGGGTTCTCCAGACAGTCGCTGTTTTGGTGCCGTTATATGGCAGGCGAGCTTTTGCTGCTGCTTGCCTCTTTGATCCCGGTCGCTGCAAATGTTTTTTTGAATCTAGCCTATTTTGGATCAAGCAGGGGGCTGTGGATTGCTGCCGGTTCCGTATTGGCGGCTTTGGTGATCCTATCTTCCCTGAGCTTTGCCGTGACGGCGCTGGTGTTCAGCTGCGTAGGCACCATTGGTGAGGGCGCCCTATATTCTGTACTTCTGCTTTTATCGCCTACCATTCTGCTCGCTGGGGCAGAGGGGCTGATGAACTGCGTTTGGGGTAATCCGTATGGCGCTACTTTTGAAACGATGGAATATAATAGCGTTCTATTTACAATGATATCCAGTTATCAGCAGGTTCAGCCTCTTTTCCTGTTGAAAGCAAGCGTCGGTCAGGCTTTTGAGCAGTGCATAGACGCGCAATGGGGAGCGCCTCACGTTTTTCCGCTTTTACTTTGGGCTTTGGTTGCCATTGGCGCCGCTGCCTTGGTTCCTTTCTGTTCCGGCGCAGGAAGGCTGAAATCTGTGGCTTCTTGGGCAAAAGCAAGGTGCTTAACGTATGCGTGGTTGGTTTGATCGGCTTCTTCTGCTACGGGGCCGTTTTGAAGGTGGCTTCCCCCTTGCCGGCCTATGTCGCAGTGCTGCTAGGCGTATTGGCCTATGCGGCCGTTTATTGCTTTTTTTACTTAGCACTGACGCGTGATGCAAAGCGCTTTTGCAAAAGGCTGCGTCTTCTACCGCTCCACTTGGGGGCGGTAGTATTACTGGGTGTTTTTGCTGTGACGGGGTTTGGCGGATTCAGCAGCTATGTTCCGGAGGTTTCCCAAGTGCAGAGCGCAGCGGTTGTGATGCCCAATCAGAGCATTCAAATAACGGGCTATAACGGATCAGGCGGAAATGATGAGTACCGCTCTTTGCTGCAAGGCGATCTCATACCAGGTTTTACCTCCCCGAACGATCTTGCCCTGATTACAAAGCTGCATCAGAATCTGGCTACATCAGGCAAACAGCCTCTGCGGGAAACGGGGCCGCGTAAGGAGCAGGTCGTTCATACGGTGATCCAATTTGTTTATACCCTCAAAGATGGCCGTCAGGTAAGGCGTCATTATGACAGAATCGCATTTTCCCAGTTGATGCAGTTCTTGCAGTTGGAGGATAGCGACCGTTACCATGCGATGGTTCGGGAGGTGCTGACCGGCGCGCCGGACCCGGAGGCGTTCGACCGGCTCAATAGCTGGAAAAGTGAACTGCAAGCTTCCGATTTGATACGAATTAGCGGCAAATGGATGGCAAAGGAGCAGGCGCTGCATTTGAATAAAAAGCAGCGTATGGAATTGCTGCAATGCATCAGCGATGATTTTTGTGCACAGACCGCGCAGGAGAGATATCATCCTCTTCGCCGGAGCTGGGTACGGTTGCGTTTGCGCGGTCAGATTCAAGAACCGATTTCTCCAAACAGCCGGTTAGGCAGGTTTCGGGTTCCTATGGTTCCTTCCGTATTGCCATCACCAAAGATATGACAAATACGCTTCATTTTCTGCGGCAGCAGGGCGTGGCAGACCTGTTGGAGGAAATTCCGGAGATTCGCAAGCTATCGGTGATCCAGGCCAATGGTATGGTTCCGCAAAATTTAGGGTCGAGTGGAACGTTTCCATATGTTTCTATCCGATACGCTGCCCAGGAATTTCATGGCCGGTGGGTGAAAAACCTTTTGTCCGGCTATGAATCCTTCTACAGTAACGGCCCGGCGATTTCGGCATTCCGGCATTCCCGCGTCATACTGGATCAGAAGGAAATCGAAGAGATCATGGCACATGCCTATCTGCATTATTTTTGGATACGGAAGGTTATTATATACTCGTAGAATTTGAAGATCAAATGGGAAATGCGGTTTTGTTTCTTCCAGAAAAAGAGGCGCCGCAGTGGCTTTCCCAACGCGTCAATCAATCCTCCTGTGTGCAACCATAGTTTGCATGCAAGAGCAAAAAGGCATATAATTAGGAAACAAAGGAATGCGGAATGTAAATGAAAGGAGCCGGTTGAATCATGAGCCTGAAAAAGGGAAATAGCGCTGCTGCTGCCGGAGCAGTTGCAACGGCTCGCCATTCTGTCGATCGCAGTGTTGGTGATGGTGCGAAAATACGGCAGATAATTTGAATCAGACATGCACAATAAAAATTTGGATGCATAAACTGTTCTGGCATGCAATCGCAGCCAGGGCAGTTTTTCTTTTTGCCTATGGGAGGCCGTGTGTGCTGCTCCAATAAAAAACAGCCTTATCTTTGCGTATAGGGAGAAATTGATGATCTGCTGAATCGGCAAGTGTTTGAAACTTTTTGTTTTGTGATGTACTTCGCTCAGCATGAAAAGTATCTAAAAATTTCAAAAATAAGCTCGCAAGGATATGGGGTTTTAAAATGCATATTATATTTACAATCACTATATGACATGGTATTATAACTGCGTTACAAATAAAGGCATCGCAGAAAGGAACTGCATTCGCCAGATTTTAATCTTTGTGGAGATACATATGGATTCACCATGCGATTGTCCTAGCCTAAGGGCGAACACAGTTCACTCCTACGTTGTTGCTTCGCTACGCTTATCTTAAAAAATAAAACTTTTTGAAAGCACCCCCAAAAAACAATTTGATATTACGAATGAATATCACGTAGGCCGAAGCAGAAATCGACCGGGTCAGCTTGAAAAGGCATAAGGGAGTGTTTGATGATGCAAGATACAATGGTGCTGGAATTCCCGATGGATCACAACCTGGTGGCTTCCCATGAAAAAAAGGCAGATCGTGAAAACGACCGGATAATGCATTTTGGTATGCAGAGAAAGATTGTTTCCCATATGACTTCCGAATCATGGAAAACTATTCCGCACGTAACTTATATGTATGAACCGGACGTGACGAATTTTATGCAGGAATACCGCGCACTCAGCCACGATGCAAGCCGGAGGCATAAGATTACAGTGAATACAATCATGCTGAAAGCCATTGCAGAGGGCCTGAAGGCCGCTCCGGCCTTAATGCCCATATTGATTACCGCGAAAGGACTGTTCGTGGTAGCGTAACGGTTTTGGATCATATCGATATTTCCGTTCCGTGGTGCCTGCCAAATGGCGAGATGATGACAGTCAATTTGCGGGATGTCGGTTCGAAATCGCTCGATGAGCTTGCGGCCTATATTGAGGAGATTGGCCGCAAAATGAAAAAAAACGGATTTCAATGAGGCAATGTATGAGGTAGCTTTCGCCGAAACGATGGGCCATCTCAAGCGGCTGCACCTCGTGCGCGTGCTGCGCCGCCTGTTCGGCTCCAAGGTGGGGAAGCACCGGGTGAAAACGCTTTCCGGGAAGGCAAAAAAAGCCTACCGCAAAATACCGGCGAGCGACCGACTGACAAAAGCGGATTTGGAGCAGGGGAGCGTTACGGTATCCAATATCGGAAGCATTTACAGGGAAGCAGTCACGGTGCACCGCAATTGTTGGAGATTGTCCCACGCAGATTTTGCGGTGGCAGTTCGGAGCTTTGCAAGGAAAACCTGGCGTTTATACCGATCAAACGGTGTGAAGCAGATTGGAATTCGTCAGGTGATGCCCTTGTGCTTGGCGTTTGACCATCGTGCCGTTGATTTTGAAGCGTTGGTGCCCTTTATGCGATCTATGGATCGCTTGTTTGCCCATCCATCGATCATTCACCAGTGGTAAGAAAGAGGCTGTTGCAAAATGCTTTACATGTTGCAACAGCCTCTTTTTAATATGTTGACATACTGTTGTCATTTTTGCAGGGTATGATAAAAACAACAGAAGTTGTATAGAAAGGGGCAGAAACATATGATCGAGCTTCCAGAAAGCCATGTTATTGCAGGCCAAATGAGAGAAGCACTCTCTGGAAAACGGATTCTTAAGGTGGAGGCGGATCATTCACCCCATAAGTTTACATTTTATCAGGGCGACCCTGCTACTTACCCGCTGCTGTTGGAGGGGCTAGAGGTCAGCGGGGCGCGCCCTGTCGGCGGCATGGTGGAACTCTTGCTGGGAGATATGCGGATGACATTTGGCGACGGCGTCAATTTCCGGCTGCTTCCGGCCATGGCGAAACTGCCCATGAAGTATCAATTACGGATCGAATTTTCAGACCACACCTCGCTGGTCTGCTCGGTGCAGATGTATGGCGCGATGCTTGCGTTTCGGAAGGGAGAGCAGGAGAATCCCTACTACCAAATTGCCCGGAAAAAGCCGACCCCCTACGCGGAGGCGTTTAACTGCGCTTATTTTGGCAGCCTGCTTTCAGAGCTGAAACCATCCGCGAGCGTGAAAGCCTTTTTGGCAACGGAGCAGCGTATTCCAGGCCTTGGAAACGGCGTGTTGCAGGATATCCTATTTCAGGCGCGAATTCATCCGAAATCGAAAGTATTCCTGTTGTGTGATGCGGAGCTGGACAGGCTTTACCACAGCGTGAAAGAAACGCTTTGCGCCATGCGGGCAGGCGGCGGGAGGGATACGGAACGGGATCTATACGGTCATAGCGGGCAGTATCGGGTCATTCTTTCCAAAAACACGCTTGCTATGCCCTGCTCGGCCTGCGGCGGGCCGCTGAAACGGCAAGCGTATCTGGGCGGGAATATTTATTTTTGTCCCGTCTGCCAGCCCTGTGCACAATAAGGTCAAATTTTCCTTACGAAACGTTCATATTGATTTCGCATATTCTTATTTTCTGCGTCACACACTTGCAATATTTGCATTCTATACTAAAGCCAAGATAAACGAAAGGGATGATAGAATGTAAAAGCTCCAGCCGGTCAACTGCTTTTTTCCCACACATATCAAACAGATAGGTAAGCTTTTTTGTTTCTCTTTTTCATGCATTTCCTCTCTTTTCACACACTGTCCCCGCTGCCGGAACAGAACCCTCCGGCAGGGGAGGACAGACAACCTACAATCCCCTCGCAAGAGGGTTCCTATATAGATTGCTTCTTCATTTTTTCTCCTTTCTTTCCCCCTCATTTTCAGAATCGCCTGGTTGACCGCCGGCGATTTTTCTGTGTCTATCCATAAAAAGGAGCGTCGTTCTCCATCGGTTGCATTTTGTATCTCATTGTCGTATAATAAAAATTATTCAGTCAAAAGGGGGATATTGATATGAAAAGCTGGTTTTTGCGATTGATAGCAGTTTTTATGGCTTTCGTTCTTTGTGTGGCTATCTCTGCCTGCGGGAAAGACGATGCAGGGGAGGAAAACTCTTTGGCGCCTGGCCAAACCGCATCGGGAGAAGTAGATAGCTTTTCCACTGGCAATTCCACACCCTTTAGAGCCTGTTTTGCCGCCGGATGAGGAATCCGATGTGCAGCCTGTTGGCGGAGGCGGGGACACGCCTGATACCTTGCCAAATGTGTCTGCTACGCAGGGGAAACCGGGCAGCACTGCATCCAACAAGGCAACACAGCAAAACAATAAGACGACAGTCGCGAAGGAACCAGAATCCCGTACGGTGAAGGTCACCATCAGAGGGGTAGTAATATTATCCAAATTGCAAAAAAGCTGGAGGCGAACGGCGTATGCAGCGCAACGGATTTTATCAATACGGCGCAGACTATGACTTTTCTTATTATCCGCTGGTAGGAGCATGCCCAAAAAGCAATACCGCGCCTTTAAGCTGGAAGGATATCTGTTCCCGGATACTTATGAGTTTTATAAGAATATGAAGCCGCAGGATGCGGTGGGGAAATTCCTGCGTGGCAGTAAATCGGTATTGGCAAATTATCCATCTAGCGCAAAGAATTTGAAAAATATGGATGAAATTTTAACGCTCGCTTCTATCATTGAAAAGAAGCGAAAACGAATACGGATAAAAAGCGCGTTTCCGCTGTGCTTCATAACCGCCTTGCACAGGGCATGAAGCTTCAGGTAGATGCAACGCCCGTATATCTCCGTTCTTATATCCGCGATAATGTGGGAAAATATAAAAATCTGAACAGCAGCTATACTGCCTATTGCAATGCATACAATACCTATAACAGCGCATGTAAGGGGCTTCCCGCCGGGCCTATCTGTAATCCTGGCCGCTCCTCTATTAATGCGGCTATTAACCCTTCCACAGAGGCGGAGTATAAAGATATGCTCTATTTTTGCTCGAAAGGTAGCACGATCTATTACGCCAAGACGCAGGCCGAACATGATGCCAACCTCGAAAAGTATGGAATTGTAATTCCAGGCGTTTGATACAGGCTGCCCAAAGCTCGCCGCAGCGAAGCAAGCTGTGGCGGGCTTTTTAGGTTATTATTTGACACGAGGGCTTACATTTTTGAACCAAATCCCCCCTTCAAACATAGAATAAGCCTGAAAAGGCCTATCAAACAGAAAGGGGTGGTTCCTATCCATATGATGGTACAGGGTCAAAGCATGTCCGAAATCCTGCGCACATGCCCATATGCGCGGGCCGCGGTCCACGGCGGTACATATGCACCGTGCCTTCGTGGTTTCGTCAGCTTTTATCCTTGGGCGCGCGGAACACTGGTGAAAGCGGAGGTGGTGAATCTGCCGGCGGAGGATACCGGCCCGTTTTTTGGCCTCCATATCCATGAGCAGGGCTGCTGTGAGAAGGACTTCACCTGTGCAGGCGGCCATTTTAACCCGACGAACCAGCCGCATCCATTCCATGCGGGAGATCTGCCTGTTCTTTTATCCAACCACGGTTATGCTTATATGACGGTCTATACAGATCGATTTCGCCCGTGCGATGTGATTGGCCGTTCGTAATCATCCATCAAATGCCGGATGATTACCGCTCCCAACCTGCGGGAGACAGCGGCGAGCGCATCGGCTGCGGAATCATTTTAAAATGCTGAATGACCGGCAATGATAACGCCCGCTGCAAATGATTCGTTTCATTTGCGGCGGGCGTTGTTTCCTGCTTGCTTGGGCTTTTACGGTCAAGCGCCATATTGCTGATAATAGGCGTCGATTGCGGCCTTTAGACGATCGTCAATATAGATCTTCCCTTGATATGGCCGGTTATAAAGATGCTCAATCACATCGGCCATGGTTACAATCGCACGCGCTTGAAATCCATATTTCTCTTTGATCTCCGCGAGTGCGCTCACCTTGCCGCCCAAGCCTTTTTCCATGCGGTTAAGGGAAACCATCAGGCCTTTGACTCTACCTTTGCCTGCTCCATCAGGATTGGGAACGTTTCTTCAATCGATTTGCCGGAGGTGGTAACGTCCTCAAGGATGACAACTCGGTCGCCATCCTTGAGCTTGCTGCCCAAGAGAATGCCTACATCGCCGTGATCCTTCACTTCCTTGCGGTTGGAGCAGTAACGGATCTCCTTGCCGTAAAGCGCGCTGTAGGCGATGGTCGTGGCCACGCTCAGGGGAATGCCCTTGTAGGCCGGGCCGAACAGCACATCGAAATCGTCCCCAAAATTTTCGTGAATTGCTTTCGCGTAGTATTCGCCTAGCCTGCGCAGCTGAGCACCCGTCACATAGGCGCCCGCGTTCATGAAGAAAGGGGATTTGCGGCCGCTTTTTAGCGTGAATTCGCCGAATTTTAGCACGCCGCTGTCTACCATGAATTCAATAAATTCCTTTTTGTAAGGTTCCATGAGAAGGCCTCCTTTGATGATTTATGATAACGCTTGAAACGCGCTCCATCCAATCAGGTCAATTTGCGGGTGACGGTTTGATAGCCCATAATTTTACAACCCTTCATGCGGTCTATCACAAGCTTTACATGCTCGCGCGGCACGCTGACCAGCGTGCAGTTATCTAGGATTTCTATCCTGCCGAAGCTCTTGCCCGGCAGGCCGCTTTCGCCTGCAACAGCGCCGAGAATATGGCTGGCGCTGACGTGGTGCTTCCGCCCGAGGTTGATGCTGATCTTCTCCATATTTGCATCATCCCGGCGGGGGGAGGAGGAACGGCGTGCCGCGTTGGGGCGCATATTGCCGCCGCGCTCTCGGCGGCGCGGGTCTCGCTCCATTCGGTTGCGCCTGCTCTCGGCAGCAAACAGCTCGTCATCCGCACGGCTCGGCCTGCGGCCCCGCTGCTCTTTTTTCAGGAGCATTTTAATCAGAGCGGCTGAAATATCAAGGGATGCATAATCCTCCAGCAAAGCGTCGGTATAAGGCGTGTATTCCTCCAGACCGCCTTCCTCCAACACAACGCGTACACGATCGAGGAATTTACGCTCGTTTGTTTCATTCACCTCGCTGCTGGAGGGAACCGCCTTGAGCGTGATTTTCGATTTGGTAAAGCGCTCAATATCGCGCAGCTCATAAATCTGCCTGCGGCCTGTCACAAAGGTAAAGGCACGGCCCTCTTTGCCGATGCGGCCCGTCCGGCCGATCCGGTGGACGTAATACTCCACATCCTGCGGAATATCATAGTTAAATACCGCCGCGATATCCTCCACGTCAATACCGCGCGCCGCCACATCCGTTGCCACCAGGATGTCGATGGAGCCTCTGCGGAAGCCGTTCATAATTTGTGTGCGCTCGCCCTGCTTCATATCGCCGTGTAGGCGCGCGCTTGATATCCGCGCGCATGAAGCTCTTCCACAAGCTCGTCCACCTGCTTTTTCGTGTTGCAAAATACGATAGAGCGGCTGGGGTTGTAAACATCCAGCAGGCGGCTGAGCACCTCTGTTTTTTTGCCGACGGGCACTTCATAGTAGGTTTGCTCGATGTTGGGCACCGTCAGCTGTTCCCGCGTGATTCTAATGAGCTCCGGGTCGGTTTGATATTGCTTTGTGATCCGCATGATCTCAGGCGACATCGTGGCGGAAAAGAGGATGGTCTGCCGCTCCTGCGGCACATCCTTCAGGATCGTTTCAATATCCTCCGGCAAAGCCTGCTGAGCATTTCGTCCGCCTCGTCGAGGATGATCATGTGCAGGGTGTCAAGCTTTAGCGTGCCGCGCCGCATATGGTCCATCACGCGCCCCGGCGTGCCCACCACGATCTGCGCGCCGCCGCGCAGGGCGGTGAACTGCCTCTCGATCGGTTGGCCGCCGTAGATCGGCACCACCTTTAAAAATGGCTTGTATTTTGCAAATTTTCGGATTTCGTCGCACGCCTGCACAGCGAGCTCGCGCGTTGGGCAAAGGATCAGCACTTGGGTTTTACGCCCGCCGGCCGGGTTGATTTTTTCAATAGCCGGGATGCTGAACGCAGCTGTTTTTCCTGTGCCCGTTTGCGAATGACCAATGACATCCCTGCCGGAAAGAATCATTGGAATACTTGCCGCCTGGATACTAGTGGGCTCTTCGAAGCCCATCTCCTCCACGGCCCGTTGCATTTCATTGGATAGCTCCATGTCGGAGAATTGGATTTTTTGCATTGTTTTTTCCTCGTTTTCTGAAAAATAACCGAGCCCGATTTTACATCCAACGCGTTTCAAGCGATACCCCGCGTGGATGGCCGGGCCCGGTGTGATTTATAGCAACCACAGCGGATTCATTGCGAAAATGACTACACTATAGTTTCTGTCAAATAGATCCTGACGATGCAGGGGATTCTTCTTTAACGGCAGGCGGCGTTTCTTCCAAAGGCTTAGGCGATATGTTCTGCTCTGCCATAGATTTTTGGCAAAGCCGTTTGATGCTTCAACCAACCCTAGGAACAGCATAAAATATTGCAGTTCTTTCGGCGTTTGGAGCGAAAACTCAAATACGGAAAATACGAGAAATCCCGCAGGGAGGCAAGGTAGGCAACGCCCATCCTCCGCCATTTCCGACCGCTTCGCAGTAGGTAAAACAAATCGTAAACCAGCAGGCTCAGCACGGCGACAAAAACAAAATGCTGATAAGGCCGCCCTCAACCGAAGCAATTCGAAATACAGGCTGTGGGCATGCGGCTGATTGATTCCAAAGCGATTTTGCAGCAAATTGGTCACATTTTCTGTGCCTGCGCCTACGCCGAACAGGGGGTTTTCCGTGAAAACCTTTAAACATCCGCCCCAAATAGCCAACCTAGTAACGGTAGAAACATCAAGCTGCAAAATGGCAAACAAACGCTGATATACGCTTTGCGGCAGAATGAGGAGGATGCCGGCAAATAAGGCGGCAATGCCCACTGCCTGCTTTTTCCCCAAAAACATCAGCACAACCAGCATGACGATCACGGCTAAATATGCGCCGCGCGAATAGGTGGCAGCAATCCCGCCAAAAATTAGAAGAACGCAAACGCCTGCCGTGATTCGCTGCCATTTCTCCTTGAGCTCAAATAGGCTGTAGATTGAAACCGGTAAAATAATAATCAGATAGGCTGCCAGGATCAACGGATTATCAAATGTGGCGCTCACCCGTGTGGAAACGAAATCGGTTACGATAGAAAAGGGCAAGAATTTAAAGATAAAGTGATCGACGTCTTTCCAGAATGGAATCGGAAACGGAATCTTAAGCTTGATGCACAGCATCTGAAGCAGAGCGACAACGCTCACCGCCGCCGCGCCTATCGTTAGGAAAAACATCGCTTGGCGTAGCCGCTCCCGCCGGTCAATCAGGTTGGAGAGAAAGATATCTCCAAGGAACATCCCCATCCATAACAGTGGAACGAGGATTGAAAAAATTTTGGTATCTGACCAAAGAAAAGAAATCATCATATAGCACATATAGACGAGAAACACCTTGCCCACTGTGCCGATGCGGGCTTTTTGCTTTGTTTGGCTGAAATATCGCTTAAACACCAAAAAGGTGGACAGAGTGAAAACCGGGGCGATATATTCAGGCAAAAAAGCCGCGCAAAGAAGGGTAATCAGAGCCATTCGCCAGGGAATCCGATCGCTTGGCAGGCAGGAGGCCCTGCTGGTTTGCTTGTTCACACCCATTCTCCTTATAAACAGCCAAACCTTTTAATTGGGCCTGGCCACACGCTTTATCATTATTGTACGGTCATTGCAATGATTAAAATCAGCTTATTTTACAATACATTGAAATAAAAACAATACATGCGCCTGAATTGTGACGAAATTGTTATACAGGGCCGCTCTTTTCCGGATGGAACTGTGGATTTTTCGAAGAATTAGCCCCTGTAAAAGGCATATGAAACGCTTTTTCAGATAGATTATGACGTAATTGTAAACTTTAAAATTAAGCCTTGATTTTTCCAGTGGAAGTGGCTAAAATATGTCTTAGCACTCAGGAAGTTTGAGTGCTAACCAAATGAGTAAATTTTATTTATAGGAGGAGTCTATATGACAATCAAACCGCTTTCAGACCGCGTCGTTGTGAAACTCGTCGAGGTAGAAGAGACTACGAAGAGCGGCCTCATCCTCGCAGCGTCCGCTCAGGAGAAACCGCAGATCGCGGAGGTTATTGCGGTCGGCCCCGGTGGGCTTGTGGATGGCAAGGAAGTTGAAATGTACGTAAAGCCGGGCGATAAGGTTATCACCAGCAAGTATTCCGGCACAGAGGTCAAGCTTGATAAAGAGGAATACACCATCGTCCGTCAAAGCGATATCCTTGCAATTGTCGAATAAGAATTCCGTATTTACTCATCAATATTGTTGGAGGTAATCGATTATGTCTAAACAGATCATCTACGGCGAAGAGGCTCGCAAGGCCCTGCAGGCCGGTATTGATAAGCTGAGCGATACCGTAAAATCACCCTTGGCCCGAAAGGCCGCAACGTCGTCCTGGATAAGAAATACGGCGCGCCACTCATCACCAACGACGGCGTGACGATTGCAAAGGAAATCGAGCTGGAAGATCCCTTTGAGAATATGGGCGCACAGCTTGTCAAGGAAGTCGCCACCAAGACAAACGACGTTGCGGGCGACGGCACCACCACTGCTACGCTGCTCGCACAGGCGTTTGTTCGCGAGGGCATGAAGAATGTTGCAGCCGGCGCCAATCCGATGGTGGTCAAGAAGGGCATCCAGAAGGCGGTTAACGCTGCTGTGGACGCAGTAAAGGCCAATTCCAAGCAGGTTGCAAATTCCGATGATATCGCTCGTGTGGCTACGGTTTCTTCCGGCGACGAGACGATCGGCAAGCTGATCGCTGAAGCGATGGAGAAAGTTTCTGCGGATGGCGTGATTACCGTTGAAGAGTCCAAGACCGCTGAGACAGACTGCGACGTGGTGGAAGGCATGCAGTTCGACCGCGGCTATGTTTCCCCTTATATGTGCACAGATACCGATAAGATGGAAGCAGTTATCGATGACGCTTACCTGCTGATTACGGATAAGAAGATTTCCAACATCCAGGAGATTCTGCCGCTGCTGGAGCAGGTGCTGCAATCCGGCAAGAAGCTGGTGATTATCGCTGAAGATATCGAAGGCGAAGCGCTTGCAACCCTTCTGGTCAATAAGATGCGCGGCACCTTCACTTGTGTTGCCGTCAAGGCGCCCGGCTTTGGCGACAGGCGCAAGGAAATGCTGCAAGATATTGCGATCTTGACGGGCGGCGAAGTCATCACTGCTGATCTCGGCCTCGAGCTTAAGGATACGCAGATGACGCAGCTCGGCCGTGCGCGTCAGGTCAAGGTTTCCAAGGAGAACACCATCATCGTGGATGCGCGGGCGATGCAGATGCGATTAAGAGCCGCATCCACCAGATCAAGGTTCAGATCGAAGAGACCACGTCCGATTTTGACCGTGAGAAGCTGCAAGAGCGCCTTGCAAAGCTCTCCGGTGGCGTTGCGGTCATCCATGTTGGCGCCGCTACTGAAACCGAGATGAAGGAGAAGAAGCTCCGCATCGAGGATGCGCTTGCTGCGACCAAGGCTGCTGTGGAAGAAGGCGTTGTAGCCGGCGGCGGTGTTGCGCTGATCAACGCGATCCCCACAGTTGAGAAGCTTCTTTGCGACGGATGACGCCGATGAGAAAACCGGCGTGAAGATTGTGCTGAAAACGCTGGAAGAGCCGGTGCGCCAGATTGCTGCAAACGCCGGCCTGGAGGGCTCTGTGATCGTCGATCAGATTAAGAAATCCGATAAGACGGGCTATGGCTTCAACTTTGCGACCGAGCAGTATGTCGATATGTTCGAAGCCGGTATCCTTGATCCGACGAAGGTAACCCGTTCTGCGATCCAGAACGCTTCTTCCGTTGCGGCGATGGTTCTCACCACGGAATCCCTTGTCACCGATAAGCCTGATCCGGCTGCGGACGCTGCTGCAAATGCGGCAATGGCGGCACAGGGCGGCGGAATGTATTAATCCGTAACCTTTACGTGTGATAAGCAATTGTTCCGGGCGCCATTTCTTCTGCATAAAGCAGAAGAAATGCGCTGTTGTTCTTTTTCCGTTTTTGCTATAGGATAGGAGGAAATAAGGGAGGCAGAATAAACCATGGAAATGGATTTTCCAACCTTGGCGGGCCCACGGATTTCTCTACACAGGTAGAGGCGGACAGACCTGCGGATGTGGAGGCGATGCACCGCTGTTATCAGTGCCCTGAGGTACACAGGTATACGCAGGGGAGAGCCTTTCGGCTGGAGGAATGGCCGGAAATCATCCGGGGCTGGGAAATGGAGCGGCAAAAAGGCGGTTTATCCGATGGGGGATTGCCCTAACAGGTGACGGCGCGTTGATCGGAGGCATCTATCTTTATCGAAATAACGGCAAGGTTTTTCTCGGATATCTGCTGCATCCTGCTTACTGGGGCAACGGCTATGCCTTTGAGGCGGTCAACCTTGTCAAGCGCTATGCTTTTACGGAATGGAATATAAAGGCATTGCACGCCTCTGTAGATAGGCGCAATTTTGCTCGATCCGCTTGTTGAAAAGATCTGATTTTTGTTGCCTGGAGAGTCAACCTGATGAAGAAATCTATGTATGCAACCATTTTTATGAACAGGCTTAAAAACAGGATCTGTACTCTTGCATAAAAAAATCTCTATGTTATAATAAAAATTGTCGTGAAAACCAATGCAGAGAGGAGAGATTTTGATGCAGAATCAGATCACCAAGCGGACGCGCCTTTTGGATGCGCAGGGAAACGTTGCGGAGCCGGGTTATTGTGTGCATAATCTGTATGACTATGTGCGCAGCGATATTAAGGCAAATCCACTGAGGATTAAGGAGTGGGATTTTTATCAGATCACGGACGAGCGCTATACGATGCAGATGACCATCGGCACCCTTTCCTATGGAGCATGAGCGGCGTGACGCTCTTTGACCGGCAGACAGGGGAGCGGTTTGAGTGCA
>ENA-OQCX01000526-OQCX01000526.1-human-gut-metagenome-genome-assembly--contig:-NODE-526-length-19837-cov-2.606545_pt1 | contig 19837 bp, 25 predicted proteins | sample MGYA00242762_ERZ504587 | MGnify/ENA primary metagenome ERZ504587 (study PRJEB26092, sample SAMD00036337) | human gut metagenome | host: Homo sapiens | study: EMG produced TPA metagenomics assembly of... | reverse complement strand
TGTAGTTGTGAAGGTTCTGGAACGTGGTATGCCTGAAATTGTAGGAACTTACCAGTTAAATCGGGATTTCGGTTTTGTGATTAGTGATAATCCGAAATTTTCCAAAGATATCTTCATTCCGAGAAAAGAAGCAGCAGGAATTAAAAATGGTGATAAGTAATCGCGGTGATCACAGATACGGCTCCGGAAATAAGAATCCTGAAGGAAAAATTAAGGAGAATCTGGGAAATATCCGAACACCGGGTACAGATATCCTGGCAATCGTCAAGAGCTTCGGAATCCCAAGTGAATTTCCTGAGAAAGTAATGAAGCAGGCTCAGCGTGTTCCGGATCATGTGCTGGATGCAGACAGAGATGGAAGACTGGATCTGAGACATCTGCAGACAGTCACTATTGATGCGAAGATGCCAAAGACCTGGATGATGCGATTTCCCTGACAAAAGAGGGGGACATTTACCATCTGGGAGTCCATATCGCAGATGTAAGCAACTATGTACAGTACAACAGTGCTCTGGACAGGGAAGCACTGAAACGTGGAACCAGTGTTTATCTGGCAGACCGCGTTGTGCCAATGCTGCCGGAACGTCTTTCCAATGGAATCTGTTCTCTGAATCAGGGAGAGGACAGACTGGCGTTGAGCTGCCTGATGGACATTAACGAAAAGGGTAAGGTAGTTTCCCATCAGATCGCGGAAACAGTGATTAACGTAAATGAGAGAATGTGCTATACTGATGTAAAGAACATTCTTGAGGACACAGACGAAGAAGCAAAGAAACGGTATGATGCACTTATCCCGATGTTCTTTATGATGAAAGAACTGTCCGGAATCTTACGAAACAGCCGCCATCACAGAGGTTCCATTGACTTTGATTTCCCGGAGAGCAAGATTATTCTCAATGCAGCAGGAAAAGCAATCGATGTTAAGCCATATGAAGCAAATGTGGCAACCAAAATCATTGAAGATTTCATGCTGATGGCAAATGAGACTGTAGCACAGGAATACTGCACAGAAGAGATTCCGTTTGTATACAGAACCCATGATAACCCGGATCCGGAGAAAGTGGAGAGTCTTCTGACATTACTTCACAATCAGGGTGTGAAGATTCAAAAAGCAAAAGAAGAGATTACGCCAAAAGAAATCCAGCAGATTATCGAAAGTATCGAAGGGCTTCCGAATGAAGCAATGATCAGCCGCCTGGTATTGCGTTCCATGAAACAGGCGAAATATACCACAGAATGCAGCGGTCACTTTGGACTGGCAGCGAAATATTACTGCCATTTCACATCTCCGATCAGAAGATATCCTGATCTGCAGATCCACAGGATCATTAAGGATAACTTACGAGGCAGACTGATGCGTGAAGGCAGAACCGAACACTATGCTGAAATCCTTGATGAAGTTGCGAGACAGTCCAGTGTATGCGAACGCCGCGCAGATGAGGCAGAGCGTGAATCAGACAAGCTGAAGAAAGCAGAATACATGTCCTACCATCTGGGAGAAGAGTTCGAGGGAATTATCTCAGGTGTTACCGGCTGGGGACTTTATGTGGAACTTCCGAATACTGTAGAGGGACTGGTTCATGTCAACACACTGCGTGATGACTATTATGTTTTTAATCAGGAGAGCTATGAACTTTGCGGTGAGATGACAAAGAAAGTGTACAAGCTGGGAGATAAGGTTCGTGTCCGTGTGGCAGATGCAGATAAGATGCTCAAGACTGTAGATTTTGAGCTGGTTTCTGATATCCGGGATGATGAAGAAGAGAATTAAATAAAAATGGCTTGGAGGAATATTTATGGCAAAGAAAAAAGGAAATGAAGCTGATTGCCAATAATAAAAAGGCATTTCACGACTATTTTATAGAAGATACTTATGAAGCCGGCATTGCCTTGCAGGAACAGAGGTAAAATCCTTGCGCATGGGTAAGTGTAGTATTAAGGAATCCTTTATACGTGTGGAAACGGAGAGGTTTACATCTACGGAATGCATATCAGCCCTTATGAAAAAGGCAATATTTTTAATAAAGATCCCCTGAGGATCCGTAAGCTGCTGCTTCACAGGTATGAGATCAACAAAATCGAAGCAAAGTTAAAAGAGAAAGGTCTGACGCTGGTACCTCTGAAGTTTTATTTCAAAGACAGTCTGGTAAAAGTAGAGATCGGAATGGCTCGAGGTAAGAAACTTTATGACAAGAGACAGGATATCGCAAAGAAAGACCAGAGAAGAGAAGCAGAACGTGACTTTAAGGTTAAGAATCTATATTGATAATATTACTAAATCCTTTGGCTCAAAATTGTGAAATGTTATGAAAAAATTAATGGATATTGCAAAAATATTCGAAAATTCTTATAATCTATCATATAGATAAAAAAATAACAATTCATTTTCAGGCAGATGAGCTGAAAGGAGTGGTGCCCTATGAAAACAATCACGATCAGCAGACAGTATGGAAGCGGTGGAAGACACATTGCAGCTTTGCTTTCAGAAAAAATGGGAGTTCCCTGTTACGACAGTAGCTTTTGCTGAAGGAAGCAGAGAGGCATGGAATCAGCCAGGAAATCATCAATGAATTTAAAGGCAAGACCAGTCTTCTCTATGCAATCGGAGTAATGATGTCGGAAGAATCGCAGGATAAAAAACGCCTGACAATTCCGGAGAAGATGTTTCATGCGCAAAAAGAGACAGTGAAGCGCCTGGCACAGGAAGGTCCATGTATTTTTGTGGGAAGATGTGCAGACCAGATCCTGAAAGATGATAATCAGCTGCTTCGTGTGTATATTTATGCATCTGATATGGAAGACCGTATTAAACGGATCAAGAAAAATAAGCATATTTCTCAGAGAGAGGCACTTGACAGAATTGCATATAAAGATCGTCAGAGAAGAGATTATTATAACTTTTATACAGGACATGAATGGGGAAAAATGGAAAACTATGATATCTGCCTGAATACTTCGGTTTTATCAGAGGAAGAATGTGTGGAACTTCTGATGAAGCTTGCAGAATAGAAATATATTAAATATGACCACAAAGAGATGAGAAAGGACTGCCAGAGTAACATGGCAGTCCTTTCTGTTGGAGTATCCGCTGATTACAGTGCGTGTTTCCTTGTGTGCAATAATATGATATCAGGGTCAGATACTTTTTAATCCTGACATCATAATATGAAGTAGGAAAAATGTGATTTTTTCATAAGAATGCGTCCGCAGGCAGAAACTTTAAAAACCTGAAAGTCTTAAAATTGTATGAAATCGGCAGAGGCTTAGTTGACAAGTTTTCGATACTCTGCAATAATAGGAAATTGAAAAAATGACATTGTTAAAAAGAAAAAGATATTCCATATAGCAGGAGGGAATATATTATGAAGAAACGTTATTTAATACTGGCAGGTCTTCTGGTAATGACAGTGGCAGCTGCCGGATGTGGTAAGAAAAAGACAACAGAGACAGCACCTGTAGAGGTAACAGCTACCCCGACTCCTGAGGTAACCAAGGCAGTCGATATGGTGGATATGCAGCAGACAGCAGATGAAGACATAAAGAATATAATGGGAGAGAAGACTTCTACAGCATCTAAGATTGTGTTTGTAAATAATACAGGGGATGACATCCAGTCACTCTATATCCGCACTCATGTGGATGAAGACAGTGAGGATTATGATGCAGACGAGGATGGAGGATGGGAGATGATCTCATCAATGGAATGTTTACTCTGACAGATAAGGACAAGGCACTGTATTATATGCAGACTGCAAATACACAGACATCAGGTACACAGACATCAGATACACAGACAACATCCAACAAGAGTACAGCTTCCTATGATATCCGTATTGCATATGCTGATGAGGACAAGAATGAATGCTTTTTCCGCGATATTCCGCTTGGAACAATTTCGCAGATTACGTTATGTATGGATGGCACAGATGATGATGCGATCCCATATGCAAAATATCTGACAGGTACATCAACAAAAGAAGTATCCACGCTTGATGCGGTAAAGGAACGTCTTGGCATTACAGATGACAGTAAGTCAGAATCAGATTCCACAGACGACAGTGATAAGAATTCTGCAGATGATTCAGATTCCACAGATAGTAACAACAGTCTGATCAGAATAATAACAGTGGCAATGGAACCGGGGATAGTTCAGATGATCCGGGCAATGGAGGAAACTCAGACGATCCGGGTACTAATGATGATCCGGGCAGTAACGATGATCCGGGAAATGGCGGCGATATGATTTCCACAGCAGAACAGTATATCGGTCAGTCTCTGGATGCACTGGAAGGCGCATGCGGTTCTCCACAGGGCAGCAGCTATGAGGATGATCCTGAGACAGGTAAAACAGGATTCCATTATTACAGCAATTTCACAGTTTCTACAACAGTTGATGAAAATGGTAATGAAATTGTTGCCGGAATATGGTAGAATAGAACTACGAATGTAACAGAGGAGGTATTCCGATCCTCTGTTACCTGCGATAAAATTAATTTCAGGAGACAGTTACTATGAAACGTGTATTATTAAAATTAAGCGGTGAAGCCCTTGCCGGTGAAAAGAAGACCGGATTTGACGAGGCGACTGTTATTGAAGTTGCAAAGCAGGTCAGGACAATTGCTGAGGAAGGACTGGAAATCGGCATCGTGATCGGCGGAGGTAATTTCTGGAGAGGACGCACCAGTGAGACTATCGACAGGAATAAGGCTGATCAGATTGGTATGCTTGCAACAGTTATGAACTGTATTTATGTATCTGATATCTGCAGATACCTTGGATTAAAGACAGAAATCTTTACACCATTTGTATGCGGTGCATTTACAAGCCTTTACTCTAAGGATGCAGTGGAAGCAAGCTTTGCACAGGGCAAGATCGTATTCTTTGCAGGCGGTACAGGACATCCTTACTTCTCCACAGATACAGCCACTGTACTTCGCGCAGTAGAGATCGAAGCAGAAGCAATCCTTCTTGCAAAAGCTGTTGACGGAATTTATGACAGTGATCCGAAGACAAACCCGAATGCAGTAAAATATGATGAAATTTCCATTGAAGAAGTAGTTGCAAAGAAACTGGCAGCTATGGATCTGACAGCATCGATCATGTGTATGGAACAGAAGATGCCGATGCTGGTATTTGCACTGGATGAAAAAGACAGCATCATCAATGCAGTACATGGCAAATTTGTCGGAACTAAGGTTACTGTATAAGTAAGGCTTATAAGTCAGTTTACAGAGAAAGTGTAATATAAAAACTATAAAAAGAGGGAGACGAACCTAATGGATGAGAGAATTCAGAAATATGAAGAGAAGATGAAAAAGACACTGGCAAGCCTTGAGAGCGAACTGGTTACAATTCGTGCAGGACGTGCGAACCGCATATCCTTGACAAACTCGCCGTAGATTATTACGGAGCTCCGACACCTCTTCAGCAGGTGGCAAATATCACTGTCCCGGAAGCTCGTATGATCCAGATCCAGCCATGGGAAAGCAGCCTGATCAAAGGAATTGAGAAAGCAATCCTTACCTCTGACCTTGGATTAAATCCAAGCAACGATGGTAAAGTAATCCGCCTTGTATTCCCGGAACTTACAGAGGAACGCCGTAAGGAACTGGTTAAAGATGTCAAGAAAAAAGGCGAAGCAGCCAAAGTAGCAGTCCGCAACATTCGTCGTGATGCAAATGATGCATTTAAGAAACTTGCAAAACAGGATGTATCTGAGGATGAGATCAAAGAACTTGAGGAGAAAATCCAGAAGAGCACAGATAAATATATCAAAGAAGTTGATGCGGCAGTGGATGCAAAGAGCAAAGAAATCATGACCGTATAAGGGAAACGAAAAGGAGAGCTCCATGAATGCGGGCTCTCTTTTTATCTGAATGAGATAATGGACCGGAAACTGTGGTTCATTATGATGAGACAGTAAGGTTAAAGGAATAACAGGATAAGAAAAGGAAACAAGAGTATGAATGTACCAAATCATATTGCCATTATTCTGGATGGTAATGGACGCTGGGCGAAGGCAAAGGGAATGCCCAGAAGCTACGGACATGTGAAGGGCTGTGCAAATCTGGAAACAGTCTGTGACTATATGAAGGAGCTGGGAGTTAAATATGTGACTGTATATGCTTTTTCCACAGAGAACTGGAAACGTTCCAAAGATGAGGTGGACGGTCTGATGAAACTGTTCCGAAGTTATCTGAAAAAATGTATTAAACTGGCAGATAAGAACAAAATGCGTGTCCGGGTGATCGGAGAGGTTTCGGCATTTGATCAGGATATTCAGGAAAGTATTGCACGTCTGGAACAATATTCTCAGAAATATGATGAAATCTATTTCCAGATTGCATTAAACTACGGCAGCAGAGATGAGATCATAAGAGGTATCCGCAAACTTGCTCAGGATGCTGCAGATGGAAAAGTAAAGCCGGAAGAAATTGATGAGCATGTTTTTGAACAATTACCTGGATACGGCAGGAATCCCTGATCCGGATCTGATGATCCGCACAAGCGGTGAATTGAGACTTTCCAATTTTCTGTTATGGCAGATGGCTTATACAGAATTTTATTTCACAGATGTGGCATGGCCGGATTTTAATAAAGCAGAGCTGATTAAGGCTATTGAGAAATATAATCAGAGAGACAGAAGATACGGCGGAGTTAAGGAGGAGTAAAGAATGTTTAAGACAAGACTCTTAAGCGGAATCCTGCTTGTGATTATTGCACTTGCCACTATTATCAGCGGTGATTATGTGCTGTTTTTCACACTTCTTGCGGTTTCTCTCATTGGAATGAGAGAATTGTACAGAGCAATGAAGGTGCAGGATGAGAAGATAAATCTGCTGGCAGCAGCAGGCTATTTAGGCGCAGTATTATATTATCTGGCAGTACTGCTTGATTTTGAGAGGTATGGAGTGCTGGCAATCATTTTCGGACTTGTGCTGCTCATGTTTGTATACGTGTTCACTTATCCAACCTATGAGGCAGGGCAGGTAATGCCTGCACTGTTTGGTATTGTGTATGTGGCAGTTATGTTGTCGTTTATTTATCTTACCAGAGAGCTTCCCGGTGGAAAGTTCCACGTATGGCTGATCTTTCTGTGCTCATGGGGATGTGATACCTGCGCATATTGTGTGGGAATGCTGATCGGTAAACATAAAATGGCACCTGTCCTCAGCCCTAAGAAATCTGTGGAGGGAGCTGTGGGTGGTGTGGCAGGAGCTGCACTTCTTGGTGTGATCTATGCAGCAGCCACTCAGGGACCGATGCTGGAATATGCTGTGATCTGTGCAATCGGAGCGCTGATTTCCATGGTAGGCGATCTGGCTGCATCTGCGATCAAGAGAAATCAGGGGATTAAAGATTATGGAAAATTAATTCCGGGACATGGAGGAATCCTTGACAGATTTGACAGTGTGATCTTCACAGCACCGGTTATTTATTTCCTCTCTCTTGTGATGATTGAGATCTAGAGCGTGTCTGAAAAATCATTCCCGCAATCTGCACGCCCCACTTTGCGGGATATTTCACCCCGAATTCAGTTGCCGTAGCCCGCTACGCGCCCTCATCCGGGCAAAATATCCCACAATTGTGACGCACATCTTGCAGAAAGCCTTTTTCAGACACGCTCTAGTGCAAAATATGGAAAATGGAATTGACAACAGTTCAGAAGATATGTTATTCTCATCTTTAGTATGAAAAGACACTATCGTTTTCATGCAAATATTTGCTCACATTCAGAGACAGTTTCTGAATGTTAAGCCATACGGACAGGCGGGGCAGTTGCCGGGTGGGAGACACCACATTATTGATTGAGTTAGAAGCTCAAATTTTATAAGTTGATTACTTTATAATAATCAGTGCGTAAGCACACATCATCTTGTGAAACGGTCAATAAGAGCATAGCATATATTTGCCAGCGATTGAAGACGACAGCAGTCATGAATATTTCAGAATACGGGAACAGGCACAGGATACAGACGGATTTATACGGGAAATCCGGTCAGTATATAAAGAGACAGAGCCTGAGAAATTCTATAGATCATGAGAGAAGCAGATGGTGAATGAACTTATCTGCTTCTTTTTTTGTGCAGATATAGCAAATATAAAGGATATGGTTGGAGATAAAGCTTTGCGAGGATGTGTCTCACATGCGTTCGACTTGAATATATAGAGAAATAATTGAATCATTGTGCCGGTTTGAGCAGTATACAATTGCTGAATGATAGAACTGTATTTGCCGGTACATGACGACAGGAAAAGAGGAACATGTCAAATGGATTATGAAAGACAACAGCATGCGCCCATATATGAAGCACTGGAACGTTTCCGAAAGAAGAGAGTCGTTCCCTTTGATGTGCCGGGACATAAAAGAGGAAGAGGAAATCCGGAGCTTGCACAGTTGCTGGGAGAGAAATGTGTGGGGCTGGATGTTAATTCTATGAAGCCGCTGGACAATCTCTGCCACCCGGTTTCGGTGATCAGAGAAGCGGAGGAGCTTGCAGCAGATGCTTTTGGCGCAGCGCATGCATTCCTTATGGTAGGAGGAACCACATCTGCAGTGCAGAGCATGATCCTGTCTGTCTGCAAGGCAGGGGATAAGATCATTCTGCCGCGAAATGTACATAAAAGTGCCATCAATGCCCTGGTACTGTGCGGTGCAATTCCGGTTTATGTAAACCCGGAGGTGAATGCGCAGCTGGGCATTTCCCTTGGCATGGAAGTCAGTCAGGTGGAGAAGGCTATGGATGAGAATCCGGATGCGGTGGCAGTTCTTGTAAATAACCCTACCTATTATGGAATCTGTTCGGATCTGCGGACTATCGTAAAGAAGGCTCATGCAAGAGGAATGAAGGTGCTGGCAGATGAGGCTCATGGAACCCATCTTTATTTCGGCAGAAACCTTCCTGTGTCCGGAATGGCGGCAGGTGCTGACATGGCGGCAGTTTCCATGCACAAATCCGGCGGAAGTCTGACACAGAGTTCGCTGCTGCTTTTGAATAAGAGTATGAATGCAGAGAAAGTGCGCCAGATCATCAATCTGACTCAGACCACAAGCGCTTCTTATCTTCTGTTGTCCAGTCTGGATATCTCCAGAAGAAATCTGGCACTCAGAGGAGAGGAATCCTTTGAAAAGGTTGCAGGGATGGCGCAGTATGCCAGAGAGGAGATCAATGAGATCGGCGGTTATTATGCATATGGTATGGATCTGATCAATGGAACCAGTGTTTTTGATTTTGATGTTACAAAACTCTCCATTTATACACTGGGAAATGGGCTGGCAGGTATTGAAGTTTATGATCTTCTCAGAGATGAATATGATATTCAGATCGAGTTTGGAGATATCTGTAATATTCTGGCTTACATTTCCATTGGAGACAGGCTTCAGGATATTGAGAGCTGGTAGGGGCATTGCTGATATTGAACGTCTGTATAAGAAGGACAGCACAGGTATGCTTTCCGGGGAATATATCGCACCTGCAGTGGTGGCGTCTCCACAGCAGGCATTTTATGCGGAGAAAGAATCTCTGCCCATGGAACAGGCGGCAGGCAGGATCAGCGGTGAATTTGTTATGTGTTATCCTCCGGGAATCCCGATTCTTGCTCCTGGAGAAATGGTGACACAGGAAATTGTAGAATACATTCTTTATGCAAGAGACAAAGGCTGTTCCATGCAGGGAATGGAGGATCCGAAGGTAGAACATCTTCAGGTCCTGAAAGGGGGTATCTGATCATGGAATTATGGTATTCTGAGTTCCATACAGGAAATGTAAAGCTTTCTGTCCGGATTAACCGACAGTTATTTTCAGGGGAAAGTGAATTTCAGAGAATCGATGTGTTTGAGTCTGAAGAATTTGGGAGATTTGTGGCTCTGGACGGTGAGATCGTATTCTCTGATAAAGATGAATTTATTTATGATGAGATGGTTACGCATGTGCCAATGACAGTACATCCCAATGTAAAAAATGTTCTGATCATCGGCGGCGGTGACGGTGGAGTTGCCAGAGAACTGATCCATTATCCACAGATTGAGAGCATTGATGTGGTGGAATCCGATAAAATGTTTGTGGATGTATGTGCGGAGATGTTTCCGGATATTGCCCAGGGATTGAAGGATGAGAGAGTCAACATTTATTATGAAGACGGCCTTCGGTTCCTGCGGAATAAAAAGGCCAGATATGACCTGATCATCAATGATTCCACAGATCCGCTGGGACATACGGAGGGACTTTTTACAAAGGAATTCTACGGAAGCTGTTATAAGGCTCTCAGAGATGACGGAATCATGGTTTATCAGCATGGAAGTCCTTTTTATGATGAGGATGAGGTGGAATGCAGAAAGATGCACAGAAAGGTTTTTCGGTCATTTCCGGTGAGCAGGGTTTATCAGGCACATATCCCTACCTGTCCCTCGGGATACTGGCTTTTTGGATTTGCATCAAAGAAATATCATCCACTGGAAGATTTCAGGCCGGAGAGGTTTGATAATCTTAATATAGAAACATGGTATTATACAACAAATCTTCACAGAGGAGCATTTATGCTTCCAAAATATGTAGAAGATTTACTGGAAGAGGAGGAAAACAGTTTATGAGCAGATTATTGGTAATCGGATGTGGTGGGGTAGCTTCAGTGGCAATTCGCAAATGCTGTCAGAACAGCGATGTTTTTACAGAGATTATGATCGCAAGCAGGACAAAGGAAAAATGCGATGCACTCAAAGAGAAGATTGAAAGTACAACGAAGACAAAAATTGAGACAGCAAAGGTAGATGCGGATAATGCAGCAGAGGTCGCAGAATTGATCAGAGCCTATAAGCCGGATGCTGTCCTGAATGTGGCACTTCCATATCAGGATCTTACCATCATGGATGCATGTCTGGAAGCCGGTGCGGATTATATTGATACTGCCAATTATGAAGCAGAGGATACAGAAGATCCCACATGGCGTGCAATCTACGAAAAGAGATGTAAAGAAAAAGGCTTTACTGCATATTTCGATTATTCCTGGCAGTGGGCTTATGATGAGAAATTTAAGGAAGCAGGACTGACTGCTCTTCTGGGAACGGTTTTGATCCGGGTGTTACCAGTGTATTCAGTGCTTATGCCCTGAAGCATTATTTTGATGAAATCCATACCATTGATATTCTGGACTGTAACGGCGGTGATCATGGATATCCTTTTGCCACAAACTTTAACCCGGAGATCAATCTTCGAGAGGTTTCCGCAAATGGTTCCTACTGGGAAGACGGACATTGGGTAGAAACAGAGCCTATGGAATTTAAATCTGTCTACGATTTCCCTGAGGTAGGAAAGAAGGATATGTATCTTCTTCATCATGAAGAGATTGAATCACTGGCAAAAAATATTCCGGGAGTACAGAGGATCCGTTTCTTTATGACATTCGGACAGAGCTATCTGACACATATGAAATGTCTGGAAAATGTAGGAATGCTTTCCACCGCACCTGTGGAATTTAATGGACAGGAGATCGTGCCGATCCAGTTTTTGAAAGCTCTTCTGCCGGATCCTGCATCTCTGGGTCCGAGAACAGTGGGTAAAACAAATATCGGCTGTATTTTCACAGGTGTTAAGGACGGAAAAGAGAAAAGTATTTATATTTATAATGTATGTGATCATCAGGAATGCTATAAAGAGGTGGAATCCCAGGCAATCTCCTATACAACAGGTGTTCCGGCTATGATCGGTTCCATGATGGTAGTGACCGGACAGTGGAAGAAGCCGGGTGTATTTAATGTGGAAGAATTTGATCCGGATCCATATATGGAAGCACTGAACAAATGGGGACTTCCATGGAAAGTCTGCGAAGATCCTGAACTGGTAAAGGTCTGGAAAGCCAATGAAGATTGATCAACTGCAAACTCCCTGCTATGTGATCGATGAGAAGAAGATGCGGGAGAATCTGGAGATTTTGAAAAAAGTCCAGGAGGATACCGGGTGTAAGATCCTTCTGGCGCAGAAAGCGTTTTCCGGCTTTGCGCTGTATCCCATGATCGGAAAATATCTGGCAGGTACCACTGCCAGCGGTCTGTTTGAGGCAAGGCTTGGATATGAAGAGATGGGGAAAGAGAATCATGTTTTTTCCCCTGCTTACCGTACAGAAGATATAGAGGAACTGGATCGTATCTGTGACCATATTATCTTTAATTCCACAGCACAGCTGAAGAAATTTAAAGAAGTGTGTACCGGAGCCAGTCTGGGACTCCGTATTAATCCGGAATGCTCCACTCAGGGGGATCATGCGATCTATGATCCCTGTGCGCCGGGTTCAAGGCTGGGGGTTACCAGAGAGAACTTTGACGTGGAATGTCTGAAATGGATCGACGGACTGCATTTTCATACGCTCTGCGAACAGAATGCGGATGACCTGGAGAAAACATTGCAGGCGGTAGAGGAGAAGTTTGGAGAATTTCTGTCTGAGGTTTCCTGGCTGAATATGGGCGGCGGACATCATATTACCAGAGAGGATTATGATGTAAAGCTCCTGGAAAAATGTATTCAGCATATGAAGGAAACCTATGATCTGGATATTTATCTGGAGCCCGGGGAGCTGTTGCCCTGAATGCCGGATATCTGGTGACAGAGGTTATGGACATTGTGGAAAATGAGATCAGAACGCTGATTTTGGATGCTTCTGCAGCCTGCCATATGCCGGATGTGCTGGAGATGCCCTATCGTCCGCCTCTTAAGGACAGCGGGGAAGCAGGGGAGAAGGCATATACCTACCGCTTATCTTCCTGCACCTGCCTGGCAGGAGATGTGATCGGAGATTATTCCTTTGACAGAGAGATCCGGATCGGGGACAAGCTGTATTTTATGGATATGGCGATTTATTCTATGGTGAAGAATAATACATTTAACGGTATGCCGCTGCCGGATATTGCGGTTATGCATGAGGACGGAGAGTGTGAGGTTATCAGACATTTCGGATACGAAGACTTTAAGAGCCGGCTTTCCTGATATCTGCCGGGCTATCAAAGAAAAGGAGACAGACATGGAAGTTACAGAGAAGAACAGAACAAAATATCGTATGCCCGGAGAATTTGAGCTCATGAGGGATGTGTGATGATCTGGCCGGAACGTCCCGGTTCCTGGAATTATGGGGCAAGGGAAGCACAGAAAGCATTTGTGAAAGTTGCAGAGGCTATTGGAGAGAGCGAAAAGGTGTATATGCTGGTTTCCAAAGCTCAGATGGAGAATGCAAAGAATCAGCTTGGGAATGTTTCCGGTGTGACTTTGCTGGAATGTGAGACAGATGACGCCTGGGCCAGAGATGTGGGAGCAACCATGGTTCTGGATGAGAAAGGGGCGGTCTGTGGAGTTGACTGGCAGTTTAATGCCTGGGGAGGAGACTTTGATGGACTTTACCGGAACTGGGAGAAGGACGACAGGGTGGCTGCCTTTATCTGCAGGACTCTTGGTTGTCCATGTCTGGATGCCAGACCTTTTGTGCTTGAGGGCGGTTCCATCCATTCTGACGGAGAGGGGACTCTGATCGTTACAGAGGCCTGTCTTCTGAGTCAGGGACGCAATCCTCAGATGAGCAGGGAACAGATAGAGGAACAGTTGAAGTACTGGCTCGGTGTCCACAAGATTATCTGGCTTCCATGTGGAATCTATCAGGATGAAACCAATGAGCATGTGGATAACGTGTGCGCTTTTGTAAGGCCCGGAGAGGTTGTGCTTGCATGGACAGAGGATGAGACAGATCCGCAGTATGCCATGTCTTTGGCTGATCTGAAGGTGCTGGAACAGGAAACAGATGCAAAGGGCAGAAAATTTAAGATTCATAAGCTTCCGATTCCTCAGAAACCGGTCTGCCTTACCCAGGAAGATGTGGATGGCTTTGTGTTTGAAGAGGGAGAAGACGAACGGGAAGCAGGAGAACGGATGGCTGCCAGTTACGTGAATTTCTATATTTCCAATGGAGGGATCATCCTTCCACAATTTGGGGATGAAAATGACAAAAGGGCAGTGGAGATTCTGCAGAAGTGTTTTCCTGAAAGAAGGATTTATCCCATTGATGCCAGAGCCATCATTGTTGGCGGTGGAAATATTCACTGTATCACCCAGCAGATTCCCGGAAAAAATATCTGACCTTGATGCAGAAAACTTTGAGAGTCATGTGTTTGAGGTTATTACCTGAAAGTTATGAAAAAACTTACTTATGTAAACAGGAGCAGGAGGAACAGACAGGATGAGAAATGTAACAGTGGCAGCAGTTCAGATGAAATGCAGTAAAAGTGTGGAGAAAAATATTGCCCATGCAGAGGAACTGGTGCGTCAGGCAGCAGCAAAGGGAGCTGAGATTGTTCTTCTGCCGGAGCTTTTTGAACGGCCCTATTTCTGCCAGGAGCGCAGATATGAGTATTATGAATATGCGCAGACTGCAGAGGAAAACCCTGCAGTGCGTCATTTCAGCAGGGTAGCGGCAGAGTTGGGGATTGTGATTCCGGTCAGCTTTTATGAAAAAGAGGTCAATAATACTTATAACAGCGTTGCGGTTCTGGATGCAGATGGAAAGAATCTCGGCATTTATCGGAAAACACATATTCCGGATGACCATTATTATCAGGAAAAATTCTATTTCACACCGGGAGATACTGGCTTTAAGGTTTTTGATACCAGATTTGGAACCATTGGAGTTGGAATCTGCTGGGATCAGTGGTTCCCGGAAACGGCAAGATGTATGGCACTGCAGGGCGCAGAGCTTCTCTTTTATCCCACTGCCATCGGAAGTGAACCCATCCTGGAATGTGACAGCATGGAACACTGGAGAAGATGTATGCAGGGACACGCTGCCTCCAACCTGATCCCTGTGATCGCTGCCAACAGAATCGGTGAGGAAACAGTAGAGCCATGTCCGGAAAACGGAATGCAGAAATCTGCTCTTAATTTTTACGGCTCTTCTTTTATCACAGACAACACAGGTGCTCTCTGTGCAGAACTGCCCGGAGGGGAAGAGGGGGTGCTTGTAAGCACTTTTGACCTGGATGCATTAAAGGCAGACAGACTGAACTGGGGACTTTTCAGAGACCGCAGACCGGAGATGTATGCAAAAATTGTCGGGAAATGATGTATAAGTTTAGTTATTGTTCACACACCACTATCCCGCGAGGTGTTTTGGCATGAATATGCCAAAATCCCGAGACATACAAGCCAAAATTCCATTGCCGCAGGCAATCTGGAATGAATTTTGGCTCAGTTACTGAGAACGGAGTGAACAGTAATTGAGTTTATAAGAATTTCATAAAAAGTTTATGATTATATTAGTTGCTACCTGCGGTATATATGGTAAAATAAGAGTACGAACGTTACTGATAACGGAGCGAGCAGTAGAGTTTGACATGTATTTCTGGCAAAATGGAGTGTAGAAGATGAACAGAAAAGAATTTTTGGAAATCCTGAGAAGCCAGCTTGCCGGTCAGATGCAGGAGGGCAAAGCAGCAGCACATATCAGGTATTATGAAGATTATATACAGTCTCAGGTACGTGGCGGACGTTCAGAGCAGGAAGTACTGCAGGAACTGGGAGACCCGCATCTGATAGCAAAAACTCTGATCGATACAGATGATGGAAGTACACAGGAAGATACGGAGAGTATTCTTCTTACGGAAGCAGTTATGGCAATGAGACAGAGCTTCCTCATCAGCAGGAGAAAAGATGGAAAAAAGTAATCGATCTTTCTACCTGGCATGGCAGGGCTGTTGTTATTGCAGCGGCGGCTGTTATAATTGTTTTACTGATACTGATAATCGGAGTTGCGATTCCGTTTTTTATTATTCTTGCAATTATTCTTTATTTTTCTTTCATGGCTGAAGAAAAGAAATGATCAATGAAAATCTGTGCAGGGTTTCAGAAAAGAAACCCTGCGCAGAATCTTAAAAATCTTAAGTGTAAACGTTCTTGTTTCACGATATTAATTCCCCTTGAATATTTATAATCATACAATCTCAACTTATTTCTATTCTTTAATCCTGCCAGGTGCAGGGAAAAATCCCACATTCATTTTATATTTTTTGTTCGGAAAGGAGACGGAAAATGAAACACAATTTCAAACTGAAAGAACGCCTTGGAGCTTTGCTGCTTGCAATGCTTTTTATTCTGCAGGCAATTCTGGGGCTTGTGCCTGTCTGCGTAACTCAGGCGGCACCGTTAACTGTAGAAACATGGGACAGTGACAAGGTGGTAGATTATGGTTATCGCTTTAACATGAAGTTTCAGCCCGGAATTACCACATATGAATCTTTTGGGTGTGATAATCTGGACAGGGAAGCTTTTTCAGACAATGGAAAAAGCGAACGTGATACAGAGTGCGTTCGTGTAGGAGCGGACTATAAAGCCGGAAGCGCAGGGATGCGTTATAACAATGTAGGAAAAGATGGAAATGGAAATATTGTTGATGTCAGACTCATTCTTGTGGGAGTAGAGAATGCAGAACCCCGTTATGATCTGCGCACTGCAGAATCGATTGTTCAGAATAAAGGCGGAGCTACGTTTGCATGGAAAGATAATGAAGCTTATCCAATGGTTGGCTTTTCCAAAAACAGTATCGGTGTATTTATTTATTCTGTAGGATACGCAAAGGTTAAGTTTCAGTTTCTGAAGCATGGAACAGAAGAAACACTGCCGATCAGTGGCCATGGAACCATACGTGATATTGATGCGGGACAGGGAGTCCGTATTCCGTCAGACAGCAGTCTGGATAATGCATATGTTCTGAAAAACAATGATTATCTGACGGTAGATGGAAATTCTGTAAGCTCACCCCTTGGTTCCGTTGAGCCGGATGATCCGAGAGGATGGCTGAATCTTTTTTATGATACAGATAATTTTACGGTAGAATTCTGTCATCAGTCAGACTGGATAAATGGGATAAAAGTCGTGAAGATGCCATTGCAAAAGCCGGTTCTCAGGAAAGATGGGCAGAGATTACAAGAAATAAATATCTGGATCCATCAGGCAACAGTTATTGTCCGAACTTTAAAGGACAGAAATACTGCAAAGCATATGCATATTTTGATTTTACATCCTATTGTTTCGGTGATGTTGAGATGAAAAAAGCGCCTGAGAAACGTGTGGGAGAGGCAAACTGTACATGGGAACAGGCAGCTGCCGCATCAAAAGAAAAACCTTTTGGCATTCGTCAGGGACAGGAATTTCAGTATATGATCCGGGCAGAGGTGACACCCAATAGACTGAAATCCTTTGTGGTACAGGATATACTTGAGGATTGTCTTACTATAGAGGATACATCAAAAGTCAGTATTGTGAATGATGCAGGGCAGACAGTGACAGACTGGTTTGATGTTGCTGTTGAAGGACAGAAAGTGACCTGCAGGGCCAAAGCAGAGAGCCTTCAGGATGAAGCATTTACAGATAATCAGACTTACACATTTACTTTAAAAGTACGCCAGAGACCGGAATCAGAAATTAACATTTCAAAATACCTTGCAGAGGATGGATACAGTATTCTTGTACCAAACCATGCATCCATGAGTTATGAACGTACAAACGGAAGCGGAGATACAATGGATACGGAAACAGTGTGGGTAAAGGGTGTGATTCCACCGGAACTGGAAGTAAAGAAAAATACTTCTCAGTATGAATGGAAAACGGGAGATATCATAGATTATGAGGTTCTGGTTTCTCAGACAAAACAGGATGTAAAAGCAGTAAATGTTGTTATTACAGACGAGCTTCCATCATGTCTGCAGCTTCTGGAAGGGCAGTATGCTGTAGAGACAAGTCAGGGAGGCGAGAACTGTACGCTTACCGGACAGGGAGAAAATGGATGGAAAGCAGAGTGTCCGTCCCTGAAGTATGGGGAGACGATCACAATCCGTTTTAAATGTCAGGCATCTGCGGATTCCAATGGACAGGAATGGGAAAATATTGTGACTGCAACAGCGGATAATCTGATCAATCCTGACACAGGAGAACAGGAATCCAGAAAGGATATGGCAGAAGTATGGCCGAACAGTCCACAGCTTGAAATTGATAAAACAGCAGACAAATATGAATGGCAGGCAGGAGAGCAGGTAGCTTACCGGATCGTAGTGAATAATGTAACGGCAGGAACAATTGCAAAAGATGTAACTATTACTGATATTGGTCTGCCGCAGGGACTGGTTCTGGCAGGTGGTACACAGAGCATGGAAGTACTGGGAGTTCAGCAACAGGTAAACTATCCCGTACCGGATAAGAAAACAGGACAGGCATATGAAGCGAGACCTGTGGATTCTCAGTTGAATGCAGATGAGAACGGATTTTCCTTTTATTGTTCTTATGTACCATACAGTCAGCCTGTAACGATTATTTTCCATTGTATCGCACAGGAAGAGGCAAATGGACACGAAAGCGTAAATGCAGCAACTGTAAAAGCTGCTAATACAGATGAGAGATCTGATGATGCAGAAGTATATGTAAATTCAGGAGAATTCTGGATTGAGAAATCTGCAGATCATTATGAATGGCAGGTCGGAGAACAGGTACAGTACAATGTGGTGGTGGAGAATAAAAAAGCAGGTACAGTGGCCCGGAACGTAACTGTCTGGGATACCGGTATGCCGGCAGGACTTGCGCTTTCATCGGCAGAGGATGTATCGGTAAGCGGAATCCCACAGAATATTACGCAGCTGACAGCAGGGACCAAAGATGTTTTGAACCAGCTCAATCCGGAATTTTATAATGAGACATCAGAGAAACCGGTGAATTATGAATTTCTTCAGGAGGGAAGCGGATGGAGACTGAACATTTCAGATCTTCCGGCAAATACTCCGGTTATGATTTCTTTCCTTTGCACAGTTACGGAAGCGGCAAATGGAATGGAAAGCATTAATGTTGCCAATGTGCAGGCGCAGAATGCCCCTGTTTCGCAGGATGATGCAGAAGTGTATGTAAATACGGCAGTTCTTTCTATTGAGAAAAGTTTTCAGAATCCATATCTGGCAGCCGGGGACGGACGTGCGGAAAATGAATTTCGGGTAGGAGAACAGGTGAATTATCAGGTTACGGTTAATAATCTTCAGAAGGGATCTATCGCAAGAAATCTTGTGATCAGTGATCTTTCTCTTCCTGAAGGGCTGGCTCTGGACGGAGCTGAAGATGCTGTTACTGTAAGCGGTGTTCCGGCTGTTATTCAGAATCCGGTGGCAGGAATTGATGATGCAGGAAATCAGCTGAATCCGGAAAATTATAAAGAAACAGTGGAAAAACCAGTCAGCTGTCAGGTTACACGTCAGGAAACCGGATGGATCGTGACGATTTCAGATCTTCCGTATCAGACACCTGTGACTGTTAATTTCCGCTGTACTGCGCAGGAAAGCGTAAATGGGATGGAGATTGTAAATACAGCACAGGCGTATGCAGATAATGCACAGAAAGTAAAGGACTCCTCAAAAATCTGGGTGAACTCGCCTGTTCTTAAAGTAGAGAAGACGACGGACAAACCATTTTACAAATATGGTGATATTATTACATACCGCATTGTCCTGACACAGGAGCAGACCGGATGTGTGGCGCGTAATGTTACTCTGCAGGATGTGATCGATACTCAGGGAGTACGTCTTCTGAAGGATTCGGTGATTCTGATGGATGAGAAAGGAAATGTGGCAGATGCTGATGTACAGATCAATGATGATAACACTTTCCTGATGTCAACAGGCAGGACACTGGTCAGGGACACAGATATAGTGATCTGCGATAATGATAAAGGCGGTCTTTTTGAGCAGGTAATGTATAATCCTCTGGACTGTCAGGAACAGAAAAGTATGATCGTGGAATATCAGCAGCGGTGATTGATGCAGCCCTGGCAGGAC
>ENA-OQCX01000525-OQCX01000525.1-human-gut-metagenome-genome-assembly--contig:-NODE-525-length-19853-cov-2.672919_pt1 | contig 19853 bp, 31 predicted proteins | sample MGYA00242762_ERZ504587 | MGnify/ENA primary metagenome ERZ504587 (study PRJEB26092, sample SAMD00036337) | human gut metagenome | host: Homo sapiens | study: EMG produced TPA metagenomics assembly of... | reverse complement strand
GTAAAACGTTTTTAGCTGTTCAATGGATTCATAATGACGCTACTGGAAGATAGTTTCCCTGATAACTATGTTGTTAGAACCAATAAGGGAGAATTTCTTGAATTTTAATTTTGGGGACGGAACAGAACGCCGTACCAGGCATTTATATTTCAATTCCACGTTCCGGGTGGGATGGATCTATCAAAAGCAAATCAGATTACACAGCCGTTTCAGGCAGACATTTCACAGTATAATTTTGACATAATATGAAAAATATTTAATTGCCGGGGACTATTTCCAGTTGAAACATAATTTGTTGCTGCATAAAAACAGCATTGTATCACGGGCATCTCCTTCGCTGCAGATATGCGCAACATCCATAGTTATCATCCGGTAAAAAGGAGGAAGGAACATGGGGGACAATGACGAATGGAAGAATATGTTCCAAGAACTGACAGGCTATGAAAAGAAAAATATAAGCCTCAGGATCAATGGAATACCAGCCAGCCCCATGCAGATTGTACAGGCACATACGATGTGTGAAAATCAGGCATATATGAGAGATTATGTGCTCAATGACAAAGGTGATGTAAAAGAGTTGTGGTTTCAGAATATAGCAATTTAATCAGGAAAAATATGTAAATACCCCGCAGATTAAGACGAAAGTTTTAAGGAAAATGTCGAAATATAATGACGTGTATCTTACGTTTTGTTATAATGTGACCTGTAGGAGGTGCAGCATGGAAGACAGAGGAAGAAGTAGCCGCACATATGAAAACCGAAGAACATATGGAAAATCACAGGAAAGAAGACCGTCAGATAATCATCCGCCAAGAAGACAGAGAACTCCGGCGGAGCGTGCGCGTATGCGGCGGAGAAGAAAAAGACAACGCATGATACGATTTGTCCTGTTGATCATATTAATCATTGCAGCAATTGCAGGAATCATTTTGTGGAAACGTTACAGCCCATCAAAAAGAACAATATGATATGAAGAAATATTATGGGATAGAAAAGGATGGACAGGTTGGTATCACGGTGGATAATAAAGTCGTGGAGGCAGAAGGAAAACTGGCAGGTGGAAAAGTATATGTTGCATATAATATTGTAAGAGATTATATCAACAGCCGGTTCTACTGGGATCCGAATGAAAATGTTCTGTTGTATATGCTCCCGGAAGATATGATATCGGTAGATGTCGGCAGTAAGGATTACTCTATATCCAAAAAAAAGAAAAGCGAAGATTACGTTATTTTAAAAACAGAAGGAAACACAGCATATATTGCATTGGATTTTGTCCAGCAGTACACGAATATTGATTATGAAGTGTCAAATAATCCGGATCAATGTTATGATCAGACAAAATGGGGAAAAACGGATGTTGCAACTGTGAAAAAGAATACACAGGTGCGTTATCAGGCGGAGTAAAGAGCCTGTGCTGGCAGAACTTTAAGAAAAAAGATGAAGTAACAGTCGTTGAGAGTGAACAGAACTGGAAAAAGGTACGCACAGCAGATGGTGTGATCGGATATGTAAAGAACAAGACTCTGAAGAACGAAGAAAAGAAGAATATTACCAGAAAGTTTGAAGAGCAGGATTATTCTAATATCAGCAAAGATTACACGATCAATATGGCATGGCATAATGTGACGAACCAGGATGCGAACAATGCGGTGGCGCAGAGGATCGCCCAGACGAAAGGGCTTACGACACTGGCTCCGACATGGATCCATGTGGCAGATACGAACGGTAACATCAGCTCTATCGCATCGGCAGATTATGTAAGTTACGCACATAAGCAGAATGTGGAAGTGTGGATGACCGTCAGGGATTTTGACGGAGGCATCAGTTCGGAGCAGGAATCTTACGAACTGCTCAGCTATACATCCAGACGTGAGACTTTGATCACGCAGCTGATCGCAGAGGCACTCCGTGTCGGCGTTGATGGTATCAATGTAGACTTCGAAAAGATTTCCGATAAGTGCGGAGAACATTATATTGAATTTATCCGTGAATTATCGGTAAAATGCAGACAGAACGGACTGGTGTTGTCGGTGGACAACTATGTTCCAAAGAGCTTTAACACACAGTATGACCGTAAAGAGCAGGGAATTGTAGCAGATTATGTAGTGATCATGGGATATGATGAGTATTATGCAGGTTCGCCTGAAGCAGGTCCGGTATCTTCTTACAATTATGTAAAAGAAGGAATCACAGAGACGTTAAAAGAGGTTCCGGCGGAGAAGGTTATCAGCGGTATTCCGTTCTTTACACGTCTGTGGAAAGAGACTCCGAAGACGGAAGAAGAACTGAAGAGTGATAAAGGAACGGATGCGGAACAGTATTCTGCAACAGTAGAGAGTGATGCATATGGCATGGATAATGCACAGGCCCTCGTCAAACAGGCCGGAGTCGATACGACCTGGGATAAGAAGGCCGGACAGAACTATGCCACATGGGAAGCAGACGGATCAAAATACGAGATCTGGCTGGAAGACAGCAAGTCAATCGAAGCAAAGCTCAAACTCATGAAGAAATATAAGCTTGCAGGTACAGCTGAGTGGTCTCTTGGACAGGAGAGTTCGGATATCTGGAATCTGATCCAGAAATATGTCAATTAATCAAACAGAATAACAGATAAAATATCTCTTGCAGTCATATAGTAGAATATATGAATTGCAGGAGGTATTTTTATTTGTGGAAAAAAATAGAATTTGCAATAGTATTGCTGCTGCTGGCGGTACTTATCATGATGAGTAATCATCTGGAGGAAATGGTATCAAGCGGAAGGGTTACAGGAAGGAATCCATGTATTGTCCTGGACAGCGGACACGGCGGAGAGGATCCAGGAAAGATCGGTGTGAATCAGGCAAAAGAAAAGGATGTAAATCTGAAAATTGCAAAAAAGACAAAAGAGAGACTGGAGAAAAGATGGAAGGTCGTCATGACAAGAGAAAAGGATGTAATGCTTGGAGATCCGGCTGCAGGAAATAAAAAAATCCATGATATGAAAGCGAGAGTGGAACGAATCAATAAGACGATGCCGCAGGCTGCGGTCAGTATCCACCAGAACAGCTATCAGGATGCGCAGATCCACGGGGCGCAGGTCTTCTATTATTCACATTCGGAAGAGGGAAAGCGAATGGCCGAAGTGATGCAGAAAGCACTGCTGAAGGCAGATGAAGAGAATACCAGACAGGCAAAAGCGAATGATACCTATTATCTTCTGAAACGGACGGAAGTACCGACGATCATTGTGGAGTGCGGATTCTTAAGTAACCCGGAAGAAGCCGCAAAGCTGGTCAGTCCAAAGTATCAGGAGAAGCTTGCGGAAGCGATCGCAGAAGGAATCCTTGCTTGTATGGAAAACTAGAGTGTAGTATAATAACAATCATGAAAACAATATTAGAAAAAATTGATAAAAATCAAAATAATACAGATATTATAAGAGAAGCAGGACGGATCTTAAAAGAAGGAGGTCTGGTTGCATTTCCCACAGAGACCGTATATGGTCTGGGAGCAGATGCATTGAATGAAGATGCGGCCAAGAAGATATATGCCGCAAAAGGAAGACCGTCTGACAACCCTTTGATTATTCATATCACGAATATGAAAGCACTGGAAAAAATTGTTTCCGAAGTCCCGGAAAAGGCTGTAAAGGTTGCTGAAAAATACTGGCCGGGGCCGCTTACAATGATATTTAACAAAAGTGATATTGTGCCGTACGGAACCACCGGAGGGCTGGATACGGTAGCTGTCCGGATGCCGGTAGATGAGATCGCAAGAGAAGTAATCGATGCGGGCGGCGGATACATTGCGGCACCGAGCGCGAATACTTCCGGACGGCCAAGTCCGACAACCGCACAGCATGTAGCAGAGGATCTTACCGGAAGGGTAGACATGATCGTAGACGGCGGGGCAGTAGAGATCGGGGTAGAATCTACAATACTGGATATGACGGTAGAACACCGATGATCTTAAGACCGGGAGCCATTACAAAAGAGATGTTCGAGGAAGTGATCGGAGAAGTCACGATCGACAGGACGCTGATCAGACCGGACAGCAGGCAGGTTCCGAAAGCACCGGGAATGAAGTATCGTCATTATGCACCGAAAGCGGATCTGACCATTATAGAAGGTCCACTGGAGAAGGTGACGGCAGAGATCAATAAGCGTGCAAAAGAAAAGTCTCGTGCAGGCTATAAAGTCGGCATTATCGGAACGGAAGAGACTGTGGCAGAATATAAGGCCGGTGACGTAAAATGCATCGGAACCAGAGCGGATGAATCAACCATCGCCGCAAATCTGTTCGGGATCTTAAGAGAGTTTGATGACGATCAGGTAGATTATATCTACAGTGAGTCGTTTGATACTGCAGGAATCGGAAGCGCAATTATGAACCGTCTTCTGAAAGCTGCAGGACATCATATAGAAAAATTGGTATAGAATCATTTCACAACAAGGAGGAGAAACATGTCAAAAGTACAGGTTATGGATCACCCGTTGATTCAGCACAAGATCAGCTACATCAGAAGCGAAGAGGTAGGGTCAAAAGAATTCAGAGAGATCGTTGGGGAGATCGCATCATTAATGTGTTATGAAGCAACAAGAGATCTGAAACTGGAGGATGTCAGGATAAAGACACCAATCTGCGAGATGGTGGGAAAACAATTAAGCGGTAAAAAGTTAGCAGTAGTGCCGATCTTAAGAGCCGGACTTGGAATGGTTGATGGAATGCTGAATATGATCCCGTCTGCCAAGGTCGGACATATCGGTCTTTACAGAGATCCGGAGACATATGAACCGGTAGAATACTACTGCAAACTTCCGTCAGACTGTGACGAAAGAGAAGTATTTGTCGTAGATCCGATGCTTGCAACAGGCGGGTCCTGTGTGGCAGCACTTCAGATGCTGAAAGATAAAGGTGTAAAACATATGCGTTTTATGTGTATCATTGCAGCTCCGGAAGGTGTAAAACGTCTGCAGGAAGCACATCCGGATGTAGATATCTATATCGGTGCACTTGATGACCATCTGAATGAGCATAAATATATTGTTCCGGGACTGGGAGATGCAGGAGACCGTATTTTTGGGACAAAATAGTGGCGAGGTGATATATATGGGAGATAAAAGAACAGATTATATCAGCTGGGATGAGTATTTCATGGGCGTTGCAAAGCTTTCCGGAATGCGTTCCAAAGATCCGAATACACAGGTAGGATGCTGTATCGTCAGTCAGGATAACAAGATCCTGTCAATGGGATATAACGGACTTCCGACAGGGTGCTCGGATGATGTATTTCCATGGGCGCGGGAAGGAGAAGATCCTTTAGAGACAAAATATGTATACACGGTTCACAGTGAGCTGAATGCGATCCTGAATTACCGTGGAGGAAGTCTGGAAGGGGCAAAATTGTATGTCTCGCTGTTCCCTTGTAACGAATGTGCGAAAGCGATCATACAAAGCGGAATCAAAGAGGTTATCTATGACAGCAACAAGTATGAAGGTACAGCAGCTGTAATGGCTTCCATGAAGATGTTCGATTCTGCCGGCGTGAATTATCATAAATACCATCGGACAGAACGGGAAATCAAGATTTCGTTATAAAATAAAAAGCAGATCAGAGATCATGAGACAGGTTTGAAAAAGAAAAAGTTTTCAAGCCTGTTTTTTTAGATGCTTTTTGATAATTATGAAAGGTATAAGACAGATACAGATCATCATATAATAAAAAAACAGAATAATAAAAAAGAGAAAAATATGAAAAAAAAGGGAACAAAAATCATTGTAAATTTTCTGATCCGTGGAATTATTGGGTTCGCGATCATATTTTTTGTAAACGAATTTCTTGACGGACAGGGAATTTCTGCCTGTGTCGGGATGAATCCGATCACTTTTTTGACATCCGGAACCTTTGGATTTCCTGGGGTTGCTCTACTTTACGGTATAACTTTTTATCAAATTATGTAAACATTGCACAAAGATTGAAAACTTTTAAAAAGGGCATAGACAAATACAAATCATCCAGTATATAATCAGCCTACAAGTTACGAAGTAGCTTGCATCTGATTTGTAGTTCTAATTGTTAGATTCAAAAAATTCAAGAAGTATTCAATGCCGTATCGGCAGACGTTTCAGACATTGTGTAAACGTGTTGAAGGAGGGATAGTATGTGGTAAGCAGAAATCTGGTGATTTGTGACCAGGAAGTGAGATACGCTGCGGCCCTTGCGGAAGTTTTTATGAAAGCGAAGGAGCTGGCACTTGGCGTACAGGTATGTAACAGTGTTGAGCAGACTGTAAAACTGCAGGAGGAATCACCGGTTGATATCCTGTTGATCGGAAGCAGTTATCCGGTAGAAGACAGGAAGAAGATAAAGGCCGGGAATGTGTTCGTTCTGGCACAGTCGGAAAATGCAGCACATGAGACAAATGAGAAACTTATCAATAAGTACCAGTCCGGAGAGGCCATTATGGGAGCGGTGATCGAACAGTGTACGCAGTCCGGGGAACCGGAAAGATTTTTCCTTAGGACAGCGAAAAAGCAGAATGTCAGGATCATCGGAATCTTTTCCCCGGTGCACCGGAGTAAGAAGACCGGGTATGCATTAAAGCTGGGAAAAGAACTGGCAAGGACGTACAATGTATTGTACCTGAATCTTGAAGTATATGGAGGGATCGGGGGACATTTTCCGGATGCTGGACAGACGGTAGCGGATGCACTTTATTATTCCAGACAGGAGAAGAAACACTTAAGAGCAGCTCTGGCAGGTATGGTAAAACATATGGGACCGCTTGACTATCTTCTGCCTATGCGGATGTCGGAAGATCTGAAGGCAGTGGAGATCGAAGAGTGGACAGGGTTTGTGGAACAGATTGCAGAACAGAGCATATATGAAGTCCTGATACTGGATATCGATGAAGGGATCCGTGGAGTATATGAGCTCTTGAGGATGTGTACGGAGATACATGTGGCAGTCATAAAAGAGGAGGTGGCGCAGGCAAAATTATTCCAGTTTGAAGAAGAATTACATCTGATGGGTTATGACGATGTAAAGCAGAAGATGGTAAAGAAAGAGCTGGAAGGATGAGGAAAATGATAGAAGCAGAGCAGCTCCATGCAAGGATATTATCTAGACTGGATATGACAAGGGACATGGAGGACGAAGAACTGACAGAGTTGATCTATGAAGTACTTCAGGAAGCTTCGCAGGAAGAATATCTGCCGTTGGATCAGAAAACAATGCTTGGAAAGGAACTTTTCAATGCATTCCGGAAATTGGATCTGCTGCAGGAATTTCTGGAAGACGAACAGATCACAGAGATCATGATCAACGGGACGCAGAATATATTTATTGAAAAAGCAGGAAGGATCATCCAGTCAGACAAAAGATTCTTATCCAGAGACAAACTGGAGGATGTGATCCAGCAGATCGTGGCAGGATCCAACAGACTGGTAAATGAGGCATCGCCGATTGCAGATGCCAGACTGGCAGACGGATCGAGAGTCAATGTCGTACTTCCGCCGGTCGCATTAAATGGGCCGATCGTTACAATTCGAAAATTTGCAAAAGAAGCAATTACAATGAAAAAACTGATGGAATGGCAGTCAATCAATTCAGAAGTATCGGGTTTCTGGCTTTATTAGTAGCCGCCGGATACAATATATTCATCAGTGGTGGAACCGGATCCGGGAAAACCACTTTCTTGAATGCACTATCGCAATATATACCCAAAAATGAACGCATCATAACGATCGAAGACAACGCAGAACTTCAGATTCAAAATGTAAAGAATCTGGTAAGACTGGAAGCAAGAAATGCAAATGTAGAAGGAACAGGAGAAGTTACCATCAGGGATCTGATCAAGTCGGCACTTCGTATGAGACCGGACAGGATCATCGTGGGGGAAGTGCGCTCGGCGGAAGCAATTGATATGCTTCAGGCACTTAATACGGGGCATGACGGAAGTCTCAGCACCGGCCATGCAAACAGTCCGAAGGACATGCTAAGCCGTCTGGAAACGATGGTACTGATGGGAATGGATCTTCCCCTTCCTGCAATTCAGAGACAGATCGCCTCTGGTCTGGATATCATTGTACATCTCGGCCGTCTAAGAGATAAGACCAGAAAAGTCCTGGAAGTAACAGAAGTCCTGGGATACTGGAGGAAGAAATCCACCTGCAGACGCTGTATTGCTTTGAAGAAGCATATAAGGAGGCGGTGAATGTAACAGAAGATGAAGAAAAAAGAGAAATCAGGATGGAAAGAAAAGTCAGCGGAGACTGGAAAAAAATTGCAGAACTTTGTCACCGCGAGAAGCTTATGGCAGCAGGATATCACATTTAAAGAACGTGGGGCAGCCGGGGGAAAGGCTGCCACACTCATTGGGATTACGGCATGGCTTTATTACCGGAAGATATGGGCTGTGCCGGCACTGATCCGCTGGGGATATGGCTGTACAGAGAATTTCTGAAAGAAGAGAAAAAGAAAAAGGAACAGGAATTCCAGAAGCAGTTCCGCGAGATGATACAGTCTCTGTCGGCAGCACTGAACACGGGCTATTCGGTAGAAAATGCATTCTATGAAACGCAGAAAGAATTAAAAATCCTTTATCCTCCGGAGGCCCGGATTTCTAAGGAATTATTGGTTATTACGAGAAAATTGCGGATACATATTCCGGTTGAACAGGTGCTGGAGGAATTTGCAGAACAGGTTCTGTCGGAGGATGTAAAGAGTTTTGTAACCGTATTCGTAACGGCAAAGAAAAGCGGTGGGGACATGATCGATATTATCCGTAATACAGCGAATCAGATCGGAGACAAGATAGAAGTGAAAAGAGAGATCGATACCATGCTCGCTGCAAAGAAATATGAATTTCAGATCATGTCGGTAGTGCCGTATGGAATTATCGGTTATATGTCACTTAGTTTTCCGGAATTCATGAATGAATTATATGGGAATATGGCAGGAATCGGGGTGATGACATTATGTCTTGGAATCTACGCAGGCGCTTATTATCTGGGAATAAGGATATTGAGAATCGACGTATAGTGCGGGTGACTTGTGTACTGGTCATATCCGGAATATTACTGACCGGAGCAGATGCCGTTCGTTCTGTAAAGCAGCTACAACCGGCCATTGAGAGGAATGATTACGGAAAAGGGTCAAAGACGGAAGTTTTAGATGTAAAAGTCGGGGATACAAAGAAAAAAATAAGAACGGATATAGAAGTATCGGAACGCCGGTATACGACAGAAGAGATACAGGAACTGTTCGGAAGGATCATCCGGAGGATGGACAGGCTGATACTAAATGAAAACCAGACGCCGGATCATGTGGAGACAGACCTGAACCTGATCACAGAGATTCCGGGAGAACCGGTGACGGTCTCCTGGGAACTGGACAGGTATGATGTAATGAATGTTAAGGGCGAGATACAGGAGAAGAATATTGCAAAAAAGGGAACGCTTGTAAAACTGAATGCGGTACTTACTTATACGGAAAATGAAAAAGAACAGGCAGTTTATCAGTGCGTGGTCTGTGTATATCCTAAGAAGTTAAGCGGAGAGGAAAAGATAAAGAAAATAGTAACGGAAAATATGAAAAAGGCAGATGAAAAGCAGCGGGAACAGGAAACGCTGATCCTGCCGGAACGTCTGGGGAAAAATGAACTTCGTTATTATCATCCGTTTAATAACCGGGGAATGATTGTGCTCACAATGAGCATAATGATCGGAATACTGCTCTGTGCATTACAGAAACAGAATGAAAAAAAAGGCACTGGAAGACAGAAAAAAACAGATGCTTAAGGACTATCCGGATATTATCAATAAACTGACATTGTATCTGGGAGCAGGCATGACGGTAAAGCGTGCCTGGAGAAAGGTAACCGAGGGCTATGCGAGAGAAAAAGAAGGAGGGAAAAGAGGTACGCATATGAAGAAATGATACAGACCTGTCATGAGATGGACAGTGGTGTGACAGAATCGGAGAGCTATGAGAATTTCGGCAGACGGTGTGACGTTCAGGTGTATATAAGACTGGGGGCTTTGTTGTCACAGAATCTGCGGAAAGGAACAAAAGGATTGACAGAACTGTTAAAACTGGAATCCATACAGGCATTTGAAGAGCGGAAAGCACAGGCAAAAAGGCTTGGGGAAGAAGCTCGGACAAAGCTGCTGCTTCCAATGTTTCTTATGCTGGCGGTGGTACTGGTCATTGTGATAGTACCGGCATTTCTGACATTGCAGATATAGATGAAAAATAAAAGAAAAAGAAGAAAGGGGAATACAGTATGTGGAGAATTCGATATGCATTACAGGTATTAAAAGACGACCGGGGGATTGGGGTGGTAGAAGTGATCTTGATCCTGGTCGTACTGATCGGACTTGTGATCATCTTCAAATCACAGCTTACCAGTCTGGTGCAGACAATATTCGAAAAGATTACCAGCGAAAGTTCCGGAATTTAAGTGTGGTGAGCACCGGAAAGAAGGAGCTGACGACAGGGTATGTAAGAGGAGAGGTAACGGTATATCTGACACTGACATTTATTCTGCTTGTCTCGCTTGTACTTGCGTTGACGGAAAGCGCATCCATCAGATGGCAAAGAATTACAGAAGGGCAGATATGAACCGGGCAGTGGAGTGCGTATTTGCAGAATATCAAAAAGAACTTCTGGAACATTATGATGTATTTGCCATAGAAGCAGGATATGAAAGCGGGACATACAGTGAGCAGAATTTGTTAGACCGCCTGTCATATTACGGTGCTGATATGGAAAATGATATAAAGAGAATCCGGCTGTTCACAGATCAGAATGGGGAATTGTTCATGGATCAGGCCGGTAAATACATGAAACACAAATACGGGATCTCATGGGCAGACAAGTATCTTGGGAGTACTTCCATCTGGAAGAACCAGGAACGGCAGGCAGATGAAATTACCAGAGAAGAAAAAGCGCAGACAGATCGTCTGGAGGAGCTTCTGAGCGGGCAGGAAATGGAACTTCCGGGCGAAGAGAATCCGTTGGAACATGTAGCAGGACTGAAGCAGGCACCGATTTTGAATCTGGTATTACCGAAAGAAACACAGGTATCAGAAAAACAGGTTGTGTCAGAGGACATGCCGGAGAACCGAGAGAATCAGACCGGTCACGGAACATTTGAAGATGTGGAATCGGAAGGAGGAACACTGGATTCCGTATTGCTGGGCGGGTATATACAGGAACATTTTGCGGATTTTCTGGATGAACCGAAGGGTGGGAGCCTGGACTATGAAGTGGAATATATTCTGGCTGGCAGGCAAAGTGACCGGGAGAATCTGGAAGCGGTTGCGAACAAATTAGTGCTGCTGAGATTCGTGCCGAATTATCTGTATCTGCAGACCAACAGTACCAGACAGGCTGAGGCACGGGCAGCGGCAGGGACATTATGTACACTGCTTGCGGTACCGGCGGTTACAGAAGCTGTAGCGCAGGGAATTCTTCTGGCATGGGCATACGGGGAATCCGTGATGGATGTGAGAACATTGCTGAATGGAAAAAAGATTGCAGTTGTAAAGGATGATGCAAGCTGGCAGCTCTCATTATCCGGTCTTATGAAGCTTGGAACAGAGGAAGACACCGGCGACGGGGCGGATGTAGAAGGTGGTATGGACTACAAAGACTATGTGCGAATGTTGTTATTCCTGGAAGATAAAGGGAAATTAACAGTAAGAACCATGGGCGTGATCGAGAAGGATATGCAGACGGTTTACAGCCAGCCGTCATTTCGGATCGATTACTGTGTCGGAAGAATGGAAGTGGACACGGTGTGTAAGCTGAGAAGAGGGATATCGTATAGATTTCAGACATATTACGGCTATCAGTAGTGAGTATAAGAACAATAACATGAGGCGGATAAAGATGCCCTTTCAGGTATCGTTAGAAATCCCGGAAATATAAAAATAATAAAGAAAGGAGCAGGATTCGCAAAATGAGAAATAATTTATTCTCCCCCTCACAACCTATCAATCATTCAGTATCTGAAAGGGTATCTTTATCCGCCTCAACACGATTGGAAAAATTATTCCGTAATAAAAGAAAGGGAAGCGTTACCGTAGAGGCGGCAGCAACGGTACCGTTGTTTTTCCTGGCGGTTGTGACACTGCTGTACCTTCTGGAAATGATGGCAGTACATACTGCAGTCAGGAGCAGTCTGCAGTATGCAGGAAAACAGGCGGCAAAAGACACCTGTATCACACAGATGCTGATGCCGTCAAAGGTAGAGCGTGATGTCGTCTATGCAATCGGAGAGACAAGGATGGAAAGAAGTATCATTGCAGGCGGCAGCAGTGGGATGGACTGTTCGGCATCAAGAATGTCTGTGCGTACCGGGAGTGGAACATTGAACGCAGAATATCAGGTGAAAATTCCTGTGCCGGTATTCGGTATCAGACCGGTAAAATGCAGGGAAACCATGAAGATAAAAGCATGGAGCGGATATGAAAAAGAGGGATTATCCGATATGGGAAATGATACGGTCTATGTGACGGAGAACGGTCTTGTATATCACAAAGATTATCATTGTTCCTATCTGGATCTGTCGATCCGGATGACACATATGGGTACGGTGTCTGATCTTCGTAATGAAAGTGGCGGCAGATATTATCCATGTGAACATTGCATGAAAGGAAATGCAGGAACTATATACATTACAAATTTTGGAGACCGGTATCATAGTTCATTGTCATGCAGTGGATTAAAACGGACAATCTATGCGATACCGGTATCGGAGGCAGCGGGAAAGGGGGCATGTTCCAAATGTGGACGGTAAGCCGCATCGTGGCGATGGTCATACTGACAGGACTGTCGTTTATGGATTATAAGATCAGGAAGTTCCGAGAGATGTACTGTTATTGTGTATGGCAGGAACGGTTCTATATCAGGCAGTTACACAGAATATAGACTGGATGGTATCGCTGGGAGGCGGCTGATCGGTATGATATTTATAGGAATCAGTAAGATTACACGGGAAGCAATTGGATACGGGGACAGTCTGGCGATTCTGATACTTGGAATCTATCTGGGAGTATGGGGACTTCTGGAAGTTCTTGCGACTTCATTTTTTATTCTGGGGATTCTTGCTCTGGGATGCGTGACCCTGAGACGGAAGAAGAGTCTTGCATTCCCATTCTATCCGTTTCTGACAGTGGGCTATCTGTTTGGCGTATGTATCGGAGGACTGTGAGATGGAACGGATCATAAACATAGATAAGAAACATGCTCTGAACGGAAGCTTTACAGTGGAAATGTCCCTGCTGATGCCGATGATATTATTTCTTGTTATGGGGTGCGTCCTGGCATGTTTTTATTATCATGACAAGAATATTATTGCGGGAGCAGCATACGAGACTGCTGTTGTCGGAAGTACGAAAGCCAGAGAAAAGGATGGAATACAGGAAGCGGAATTAAAAGCCTTATTTCAGGAGCGGGTCGGGAAAAAGTGCATCCTCTTTCCGGGAGCCATGGCGGTATGTTCCGTGAGCAAAGAAGAAATCCGTGTGTTGGCCGTGGCGAAAAGACGGAAGATGTCACTTGCGGTAGAAAGCAGGGCATCGGTAACAGAACCGGAACGGTATATCCGGGATATCCGCAGGATAAAGAAATAAATGGGGAATGAAAGAATGGAACGAAAGATAACGATAGAAGAACATGTATTATATAAAGAGGACTATCAGATGAAGATGCTGAAAGCCAATTCACCGGAAGGATTCCTTAAGGTGGCAGGAAGAGGCATGAATGGCAGCAGTTATTATGATTATGATGTAAGCGGAAAGATATCTATGCAGGCAATGTATACAAGAGCAAAGCTAAAGGCGGAGGATATACGGCAATTTATGTACCAGTTTGGGAATGTGCTGAAAGAAACCGGAAAATATCTGCTGGATATCCACTGTATTCTACTGGAACCGGAATATATATTTTATGAGGAAGGGCAATTCTTTTTCTGTTATTATCCGCCGGCAACGCAGGATCTATGGGAGAAATTCCATGTGCTGACAGAGTACATGGTGAAAGTTGCGGATTACGAGGAAGAAGAATGTGTCCGGCTGGCATTTTTGCTGCATAAGGGAACGATGGAAGAAAATTACAGTCTGGAGAAACTAATCGCAGAATGTGGGGAAAGAGAAGAAAAAGATATGGAAAAACCAGTAAGAAAAACAATGATAGATGAACTGCTGGAAGAAAAAAGAGAGCGGACATCTTATTACGATACGGAAGAACATGACTGGATTACGGAACAGGAGATGGGAAGCTCGATCATGCGTGAGACAGGATAATCTGTGATCCCGGTAAAGCGTTCCTGACTAACATAAAAAAACAAAATGGGGAGAATGGGACGGGCTGACATATTGAAGAAGAGGAATTGTAATATTTAAGTAATCTATGTTATACTGATAAAGACAGAAAATGAATAGATTGAAAGGTAACGGACGATAGAAGATGAATAAGAACACAATAAAAGCACCATGTACTGTATTACTGGCAGTTGTGAATGTAATAGTCTTTCTGGTACTGTCATTTCAGGGAATGACGGAGGATGGAAGATTCATGTTACAGCATGGGGCAATGTATGTTCCATATCTGATAAAGAACGGAGAGTATTACCGACTGTTTACGAGTATGTTTCTCCACTTCGGATACGATCATCTTTTCAATAATATGGTTGTGCTTGTAGCGATGGGGTGGAATCTGGAACTTGAGATAGGAAAGATAAAGTTCCTCATCGTATATTTTGTAAGCGGCCTTGCAGGGAATATCCTGTCTGCATGGTGGGACATACTGACAGGAAGTATGGCAGTATCGGCAGGCGCATCCGGTGCAATCTTCGGAATTATCGGTGCACTTCTGTATGTGGCGATCCGTAACCGGGGAAGGATAGGAGAGATATCCGGCAAAGGATTAGTGTTTATGGTTGTGCTGACATTATATTATGGATTTACCAGTGGCGGCGTAGACAATATGGCACACATCGGAGGTCTGGCAGCCGGCTTCCTGATGGGAGTATTACTGTACCGGAAGCGTAAGGGTAAACGTGGTTCCGTTATGTAAGACGGAGTTAAGCGTGACCGTTCCATGATGTGCCTGGATGATCCGGCGGGTGATTGCAAGTCCAAGACCGGTCCCGTCCGGTTTGTGAGTGACAAATGGCTCGAAGATAGTCTTCTGGTCTTCGGGAGCGATGCCGCATCCGTTGTCCCTGACCCCGATATGCAGAGAATCTGTCTGGAGAGTGACAGAGAATGTAATGACCGGCTTCTGGGAATCAGGAGCTTTTTTGTTCAGTGCATCGCAGGCATTACGAAGAAGATTCAGAACTGCCTGACGGAGCTTTACGGGATCTGCAGATATTTCCGGGAGATCCTCGGGAATACGGGAAACAAATTCGATATCTGTATCAACAATAGAAGCTGCGAAGGATAAAGCAATCCTGCGGAAATAGGTACTTGCACTTACCGGGGTAAGTTCCAGACGTTCTCCGTTATTGTAAGAAGACAGATCCTCCAGGAGAAATTTCATGTATTCGATATCCTGATGCAGTTCCGTCCAATGGGAAAATGTAAGGACTTCCGGATGTTGTGATTCGATAAGCTGGAGTGTACTGTAAACCAGTGTCAGAGGATTACGGATCTCGTGACTTATGGTACTGATCTCCATCTGATGAGAGGTTAAAAGCCGGTTTATAAGTGCTTCGTTTTCAGGATTTTCCTGCATGATCTGTTGTAATTTGTCATAGTCTGTCGATGATAACATAATAATTACCGCCCCTTTCTGAGGTATCAGTTTAGCATTGGCGGTTTAAATAATCAATCATAAATTTTAAAAGAAAGAAGGATAAGATTATGAAGGATGAGAATTGTATTTTTTGTAAACTGGCGAATGGAGACATTCCGACAGCGACTGTGTATGAGGATGAAGATTTCCGGGTAATCCTGGATGCCAATCCGGCAGCAAAAGGACACGCACTGATCCTGCCAAAAGAACATTATGCCAATCTGTATGAGATTGATGATGAACTTGCAGGAAAATCAATGATCCTTGCGAAGAAAATGATCACAAAGCTCACAAAAACACTGGGCTGCGATGGCTACAATATTGTCCAGAACAACGGTGAAGCTGCCGGACAGACAGTATTTCATTATCATGTACACATGATCCCGAGACATAAAGATGACAAAGTCGGACTTGGATGGACGATGCATGAGTTGACAGAAGAAGAAAAAGAAGATGTTTTATCAAAGATTAAGTAGATAAAAGGTAGGAGCGTAAAGTGGGAAAAGAGTTTACAGGGGAAAGTGCTTTTGTGGATGCATATAGCGAATACTTTGACGTTGTATACAGGGAGGCACTCAGATACTCTGGAAACCATCACGTAGCAGAAGAAATTGCGCAGGATGCCTTCTTCATGCATATGTACAGAATGGAAATGAATCCAAGCAGCAGATCAAAGCATGGATGCTGATGCTTGCAAAGTACAGAGCCATGAATTATATAAGAGACCATAAACGCGAAGTGTCGTTAGAGGAAATAACGATGTCGGAAGAGAAATATCCGGACGCTCTGGTTGATGACAGTTCAGAAGAGTATGTGATAGCGATGCTCAAGGAACAAGGTTTCCGCAAACTCGGAATTGATATATTCCGGGAACTGTATCAGAAAAAGGCCAGATGGTATCAGGCAGTGACACTTGTATATTATGTAGATATGCCGCAGAAGGAAGCCGCTAAGCAGATGGGCGTTACATTATATGCATTGGAAGGTATGCTGAAAAGAGCAAGAAAATGGATGATAAAAAGGTACAAAGATGAGTATGACCGCTTACACAATACATAAAAAACAGGTGGAAGTACAACCACCTGTTTATGTATTACAGAGATAAATGCAGATAGTGTCTGGCAACAGATTCGATCAGGTCGATAATGGTATCGATGGAATTCTGCTGAGGAGAATTCTTCATTGTCTGAATGTATGTCTCACGGTTCTGGTAAAGGTCCGTGATTGCTTTCAGAAGGACATCATGATTCAGTTCCTCTTCTTCCAGAACAACACTGTATCCCTGACGTTCGAAAGAACGGGCGTTCAGGATCTGGTCGCCACGGCTTGCATTTGCGGAGAGTGGAATCAGAAGGTTTGGTTTGTGCAGTGCAAGAAGTTCGCAGATCGCATTGGCTCCGGCTCTTGAAATAACAAGATCTGTCAGAGCGAAGAGATCCTTCAGTTCGTCTTTGATATATTCGAACTGAGCATAACCTTCCAGGTCTTTCAAAGATTCATCGATTTTTCCCTTACCACAGAGATGAACCACCTGGAAAGACTGAAGCAATTCAGGAAGGATACTGCGGACAGCATCGTTGACGGCAACAGAACCAAGACTTCCACCAACGACCATGATCACTGGTTTGTCCTGAGTGAAGTGCAGAAATTCCAATGCCTTATATTTATCACCGGATAACAGTTCCTGACGAATCGGAGAGCCTGTGAGAACAGCCTTTCCGGCAGGAAGATGCTCGATGGTTTCCGGGAAGTTACAGCAGATTTTTGATGCCGATGGCATGGAAATCTTATTAGCAAGTCCCGGTGTCATGTCAGACTCATGGATAATGGTCGGAACATGACGGCTTTTACCGGCAAGAACAACAGGAACGGATACGAAGCCTCCTTTGGAGAAGATGACATCAGGATGAAGGATCTTCACAAGTTTTTTGGCTTCGCCGAGTCCTTTGATTACACGGAACGGATCCGTAAGTTCTGTACGCTGAAGTAGCGGCGGAGTTTACCGGTTGAGATTCCGTGATACGGAATACCGAACTGTTCAATCAGTTCTTTTTCAATTCCATTATAAGAACCTATATAGTGAATATCATAGTTTAATTCTTTCAGGCGTGGCAGAAGAGCAATGTTAGGTGTAACATGCCCGGCAGTACCGCCACCGGTTAAGATAATACGTTTCATAATTACCTCCAGACTTGAATATGTATTATTCTTGCATACATAAAATATAATAAAGATTATATCTATATTATACTTTCTGAAAGAAATAGGTCAAGTGGCAAAACTATGGAGAAAGTTACAGACCAGTCAAAAATTTGAGGGTAGCAAAATGAATGATAAGAAAGACGAATTTAAAGAATGCATTGCCAGGGAATTTGAAGAGATTGCCAGAGAGGAAGAAGAATTTCTGGAAAATGACACCAGTCTTGTCGTGCCTGAAGGGACAAAGGAAGCTGTCCTCGCAAGAGTAAGAGAACAGATCCGTGCATATGAGATGGAGCAGACCAGGAAAGAAACAGGAGAAAGAGAAGAAGCAATCAACCAATCTCTCTGAAGAAAGACCGCGAGGCTCTGGAGCTGGGACGCAAGATGCTGAAAGCAGGGATCGGACAAAAGGATCCGGAGGAACCTTCCGGAAAGAAAGTCCGCCGCAAAAAGAAGCCTTTGAAAATGTATCTCGCACTGGCAGCAGTTATTGTCTGTGTGCTGGCAATGGGGATTACCAGTATGGGAGGTCCGGAGAGGATCGTGCGGATGATGACGCAGAATGTTGGGGATAGAGAGGTTGAATATGCTGTTAAAGGAGAAAAAGTAAAGACAATAGAAAATGAAGATGAGGAAAAGGCGTATCAGGAAATAAGGAATAATTTTGGTACAGATGTGGTTAAAAATATTTATATTGTTTGCCAGAGATGTATTTTGATTCGATGGAATTGGATAAAGACAAACAGATGGCAGATATGTACTATTATTATAATAATAAAACAATAGCATATTGTATAAACGTTCCATATAGAGACGGTTCATGGGGAATTGATTTTGAGGATCCGATCGATCAAGAATATTCCAAAGAAATTCAAGGGTGTAAGATAAAGATCACTAAGTATAAGCCAAATCAAAAAGGTCTGCCGAGATGGGATGCGCGATTTGAATATAATAATATTGAGTATCTGTTAACAGGAACGATGAAACAGCAGGAATTTGAAAAAATATTAAATAATTTATTTTTTCCAAAATAAAAGCGACAGTTTTTGAAAAATTGTGTGTATTAATATATGAGGGCAGAAAAAAGCACGAATGGAGGTGAGCTATGAAGAAGAAAATCGTGTCTGTATGTCTGACTGCAATGCTGGTCGGAGGATTGTCGATGACATCCATGCAGGAGGCGAGAGCCGCGGAGGGTAAAGTGATAGACGGTTCGGAGTTGACGCATGATGAAGAGTCGATAGGGTATGATACAAAGATTACCAGAGGTGAAGACCTGTTGACCGGTTATTCCAAGTGTACAAAGCTTGGCGATGGGAAAATTTATGCAGGTGGAACAACAATAGCAGCACAGGTAGTAAAAAGTGTGCAAATAGGTGTACTGGTAGAAAGAGCCAAAGAAGAAGATACAGAATGGTCATATTATGATAATTGGCATAAGGAAAATAAAAATACCAACAGAGCAATGTCCAACAGAACACTTTATGTAGAAGGTGGCTACTATTACCGTGTCCGTTGTACACATGCTGCCAACAGTGACGTGAGCAGTTCCTTTACCGGCGGAATTTACATCGACTAACAATCCTCAAAAAGCATAGAAGGATAAGAACATAAGACTAAAAAAAGAAGAGCAAAACAAAAAGATTACAAATCAAAAGATGAAGAGATTAAAGTAAAGAAGTGGACGGAAAAACAGAAACATGCAGACCATGACAGTCAAACAGTAGTTGGGATAAAGTGAAGATTACAGCTGAATGAAACAGGTAAAACAGAACAAAGCAAACCATAAGGTAATGATAAATAAAAAGAAGAACGAACAAAGATAAAAAACCTAAATAAAATTCAATCAAAAGTA
>ENA-OQCX01000523-OQCX01000523.1-human-gut-metagenome-genome-assembly--contig:-NODE-523-length-19874-cov-2.022890_pt1 | contig 19874 bp, 28 predicted proteins | sample MGYA00242762_ERZ504587 | MGnify/ENA primary metagenome ERZ504587 (study PRJEB26092, sample SAMD00036337) | human gut metagenome | host: Homo sapiens | study: EMG produced TPA metagenomics assembly of... | reverse complement strand
CATGAAAGGGGCTGTTGCAAAATGCAAAGCATTTTGCAACAGCCCCTTCTTATCTTCTCTTTTCCTGATAAAAACTTATTTTGCCTCTGCGCGGTAATTCGCCACGCGCTGCTCCAACGTTTTCTCCACTGCGAGCGTCAGGGAATTCGGATTGTCCATCGTCTGGTCGCAATCCATATGGAAGAGCATCATGCCGCCGATGCCGAGGCTGACGGCATAGGCCGTTTTATCCGCCACCATGGAGGGGCAGTTGTAATAATCGTCAAGCACTACTGGGTTACCGTTTTCATCCGTATAATTGCCGGGGAAGGCATTGCTCCAATAGGCGTCCGGCTCATTGGCCACCTGGCTCCAGGAGGGCCAGTAGGCGCCGCCGTCGACCCGGGCGACCATAATACGGCACACCGAGGTTGAACTGCTCACGGGGATATTGCAGACCGTTAAAATAGCGCATCGGGTTGTATGCGCCCGTCATGAAGGTAGAGTGGCAGCCATCATCATCAAACAGATCATAGGCCATCACATGCACCTCATCAATGGCGCGCATAGCGCTACGGCTGAAGCCAACCCCCCAGCTGGCAAGGGCAACGCCGATGGTCACGCTGTCGCCGAATTCACGGTCAAAGGCCTGGTCGAGCTTTTTAATGAATTGGCCGTAAACCCTCCATTGTGCACTCTGATCCGGGTATTCCCAATCAAAATCCACGCCGTCCAAACCATATTCCTTCACAAAAGCTACGATATTTTCAACCAGCGTATCCATATGATCCGTGAGGGACTGCGCTGTTACCTCATTATTGCCCGGGCAAAGGATCGTGGCTGTGATGCGCACGTCCGTTTTGATATCGCGCACATCGAAAATCTCATGCAGCGCCGCAATCTCCCGGCGGAAATCGTCTGCGCCGTCACGGATATGGACGCCGCCTTCCGTCGTCCAATCCACACCGTTGAAGAGGATGACTTCATTAATCACCTCAAAATAGCGGGAATAGGTTTTCATCGCCTGATAGGCTTCCTTGTACTGCGCGCTGTTTTCACCATAGGCCGCCTTCATCTCATGTACCTTGTCTGTGATTTTCCAGGACTTATTGAAATCAATGCGTTTATAGGCCGCGATGCGCAAGGGTTCGTCGAGCTCTTTCGGCGCAATGTTATAAATCTCCATCTCCTGCAAGCGGAAGGTGCCCGCCTGCTCATGCACAACAAGGCGCACCCGTTGTGTGGTAACCGGGTCAAAGGTGCAGAAACGATAGGTTTCAATGCGATCGCTCTTGAAGAAATCGACCCATTTACCGTTTTCATATGTTTGCAAAGCAAACGATTTCACGCTGGCGGTCAATTCGCGCAGCACCACCGTATTGAAGGTGACCGCCTCCGGGAACTGTAGCTCCACATAGGCGTTTTCCTTCTGGCCAGAGGACCAGTAGGTTTCGATCTTACCGTCCGTCAGGTATTGCGCATCCGCAATGGCGGAACCGCTCTGCCCCGCAATAACAGCCTGCGGCGCAAGATTCGGCTCCTCGATCACATTCTTCATTGGGTTGACACTCACGCCAAACAGCCCAAGAAGGAACTGCACTGAGGCAATGATAAGCGCAACCACACGCCGAATCATCAAATAAAGCTTCATTTTTACAAAAAACCTCCTCTTTTACAGACAAACAGCCGATTCTCAAACTGTTTGCCCTCCCTTATATGTAAGCCAGGGCGGTTAATCGCCCTTTTGCCCCATCACAATCTCTAAAAGCTGCTCCGGAGTATCCACAAGAAAATCCGCACCGGCCTCCTCCAATACTCCTTTGCTGCGAAAGCCCCAAGTAACACCAATGCAGGGCAGGCCGGCATTGTGGGCTGTTTGCACATCCACATCTGAATCTCCGGCATAAATCGCGCCTTCCACCCCGCTGCCGAGCAGGCGCAGCGCTTCCAGCACACTGTCCGGTGCAGGCTTACGGCGCACGCCACCCGCTCCCCGATAGCGACTTTCATCAAACCTCCGAACTGTGTATCAGAGAGCTGTTTGACCGCGCCATCGTATTTGTTGGAGACGACGGCATATTGGACGCCGGCCTCCCGCAGGGCCTCCAGCAGCGGCAAAATGCCACTGTAAGGCCTTGTTTTACAGCACATCCGTTTGCCATATTGCTCCTTGAAGAGGGCAAAGCAGCGTTCCACCGCGGCTTCCTCCACCCCATGGGGGGCGGCCCGCTCGATAAGCAAATGCACGCCGTTGCCAACAAAGCGGCGCACCTCCTCCCGAGAGCGCGGCGGATACCCGCATGCCCGCAGGGCGGCATTGGTTGCATCGGCCAGGTCATCCAGCGTGTCGAGCAGCGTCCCATCCAAATCAAAAACCACTGTATGGTAATGCATGCAGAATCGTCATCCCTTATCTGCTTAAAATTCGCCTTCCAGGAGCGCTCCATCCGTGATGTTAAAGCGCAGGTGCTTTTCCACACCATCCTCCAGGAAGCGGACTTCTACAACATCCTTTTTCACATATTCTGCGCTCAGCACTTTTGTATCGCTTGTCTTGAGCGTATCCTGAAACACCGCCATCTGCTCCGCGTCATAACGGTCTACATTATCAGAGATGAAAAGCAGGTTGCCAAAAATTTTATTAACCTTCGCAATAATTTTCCGTTGGGTCATATTCAGCTGCATATTATAATCGCGCAGCAGAAAAACGTCAGGGTCGTTGCAGAAGGCGCGCCCATCGAGCTGGCGGCGGAAAATGGTGTTGTTGACGGCATTTTTCGTTGTCGCATCCTCACGATGGGTCAAGTAGCCATGCAGGGTGGGCTTCCAATCAAGGCACACATCCGCGCCGATGCGGCAAAAATCAACCTTACCATAGCAGGGCGCGAGCGGCACGCCGCAGCCGAGAATGAGCTTATCGCCCACACAGTCACGGATGAAATCCATGCTTCGCACATCAGCTGGCCGCGGGATTTGTTATACTGCGGAAGAATGCACGCGGCATAGAGGAAATCGAGCTTCACCATGTCGTAACCCCACTCGTTGAGGATCACATCAAAGCAATTGCGAATATACTGCGCCGCCTCCGGATGATTGAAATCAATGGCATAGAAGCCACCCCAGTTGAGGCCCGCGACAACAGGCTTGCCCTTTTCATTTTTGATAAGCCATTCCGGATGCTTCTCTGCGATGGTCGAGTGATATTCGCAGCCAAAGGGCGCAAGCCACAAGCCGGCAAGCATTCCTTTGCTATGGATCTGATCGGCAACCGCTTTCATACCATTGGGGAATTTTTCCGGATCGGTGCTCAGCCAATCGCCCACAGCCGTCTGGTAGCCGTCGTCAATCTGAAAAATATCAATCTGCTCCGGCACCTTTGCTAACGCTTCCAGATCATCCGTCACAATTTTTTCATTGATATGAGGATAATAATTATACCAGGTGGTGTAGCCGCACTTATGCTGCACACGGGGCTTGGGGATCTCCATGAGCTGGAAATAACGATCGAACACCTGATCGAAGCCGCCGCGCAGATGGACGATATCCACCGCGTCATACGGCTCCTCCATTACCACGCCCTCCAGATCCTTCTCCACGATAAGAAGGTTCCGGTTGCAATCAAAATTGAATATCGTATAACCGCCGCGCTCCGTCATGGAGCCGAACAGATCAACTGTTTCTCCGTTGCGCACATAGGAATAGGAGTATCCATGGAACACGCCGCTCGTCTTCGGATAATCGTGGAAGGTGTAGTCGCCGGATTTATCCAGGCTCATCTCCTTAATCCACGCCTTACTCAGCGGGCTCAAGTGGGTCATGCGGTCCGTCACAAAATATTCCTTGCTGTCCGTCCAGGATTGATAGCCGTTAACAAACACGCGGCTGTCCGGCTGATACGGATAACGGAAAACCATCTCAAACTGCGTAAAGGATACGGGCTCCTTTGGAAGAATCCGGACGCGCACGCGCCCCTTTTCATATTGCGTCATGAGGAAAAATGCTCCGTTTCAAACGGCTGCTGCTCCTGCGCTTTTCCACATGTACGGTGCAATTGGCCGTCGGCGATATAGGTGAGCTGAAACCTGCATTCCTTCATCGTGTAATCTCCTGTCTGGTTTATTCTACGATAGCTCACATCCATAGACGCCGCCTATTTTAGTATCTCTATTATACCTTTTTTTCCCGCCATGTAAAGCATCTAGGCTTTTAAATTATTTTTTCCAAACGACATTTTCAGAACAATTATGACATTTATTTTCTTGATACAGGGTAGAGAATATGATATATTTCCAGTGAGGTGATAAAAATGAAAAAAACAAGACCAATATTTGTATTATCCCTATTACTTTGCATCTTCCTGGCCGGATGTGGTAAGACGGACGTTGCCACATCAATTACATCTGGGGAAAAAATTCAAATTAATGCAAAAGCGGATTGCACATTAGAAGCTGTATTGCTAGCTGATGAAATTGATTTGGAGGGACTGGTGGGATATAAGAAGGATAACTCCCGCTATTTGCTTCAAATTTGGAAAATAAAAAACACCGGAGAAAAAACAATCAAAATGGGATCGCTCTATCGAGGATGCGATGTTATTTATCAGAAAAAACAAGAATACAAAGCGAAATTCTATAATGATAGCACGGGCCTGTTAGATAATGATAAGGTGGAGCCATTGGCCGAACGCATGATGTATGTGCTAACCAATCTGCCGAACGAGGTGGCAAATAATCTTCAGGGCCTTGCAATCACTGTGAATTTCGATGGACAGAACTATCAAATCCAAAACAGCGATATTTTGATGAAACCCCCTATATAGCTTCCATCAAAAAGGATTATAGTCAATTGAACAGTATAATTACAGAATTTACAAACAACTTGAACTTCAGATGGACAAGCCTGCTTTCAGTATCGCCGAAAGCCACGGTGGAAGAGTTGCTGTCCTATTGTGATAAGAAAAAGGAAGATTGCAATAAAATGGTTCAGGAATTGAAGGCTATTCCCCGCCTCCACTTTATAAAAACGGGCACGAGGGGTTCCTGACTGGAATTGATGGAATGATATCTGTTTTCGATTATATATTAAACGGAAAAGAATTATCTCTTAGTGAATTCGGAACCCTGCTTCAAAAATTTCCACAAGATAGCCTAGACAATGCAGTCAAGGGTATCGAAAACTGTAAAAAGGGGTTACCTTTTCTCAATTAAGCCGAATTGACTATTTTATACATACTCATCCTAATATCTATTGCAAAATCCAGTAAATAAGCTTATAATAAAAACAGAAAATGGTAAGAATAAACGAGATGGAGGAATTGCAAATGGACAATATGGAAAGTAGAGCATTCGTCATCAAATCCGAATCCAATCCACGCATCCGGATTGAAGCGGTTCCAGGTCATTTTGTCACCAGCCATTCCCACATCAATTATTGCCTGAATATTACCCAAGTCAAGCATGAGCATGCCATGGCTCGTGACGCTGCGGCCCAGCTTGCCGCGCCCTACCTCCAGTTTGAAATCATTGACACGATCGTCTGCATGGAGGGCAGCGAAATCCTCGGCGCATTTTTAGCCCGTGAGCTGACCAAATCGGGCATGCGCTCCATCAATCAAGGAAGCAGCTTGTTCGTAATTTCGCCAGAATACGATGCAAACGGGCAAATGTTTTTCCGCGAGAATCTTCAGCCCATGGTTGCGGATAAAAGCGTTTTGCTGCTGATTTCCACTGTATCCACCGGCAAAACCATCCGCCGCGCACTGGATTGTATCCGGTATTTTGGCGGGCGCACCTGCGGCATCGCGGCCGTGTTCAGCGCGATCCCAATGGTAGAGGATATTGAAATTCAATCCCTCTTCTCCACAAAGGATCTACCGGATTATGCATCCTTTTCAACAGGCGACTGCCCGGACTGCAAAGCGCACCGGCCGATTGACGCTATGGTGAACAGCTTTGGGTATTCTAAATTATAGCGCTTTGATTCGAAGCGCTTTCAGACCGCTTTGCCTCTTGCGCAAAGCGCTGGGGGTTGCTTTTATGATGAGCTTTTCAGGAAACAATTTACTTGCAACACAAAATCCCCTCACAAGCAAGCGAGGGGATTTTACTTTACCATTTTCTCCGATCATACTGCCCGATCACAGCAGCCCTGCCTCCTTTGCCTTTTGCAGCAAAACCGGCGTAATCTCCGGGTAGGTAAGGTTCGGCGGCAATTGATAGAAAAAAGCTACTTCTTCCATTTCGCTCTCTGGCAATGCGCCGATCTCATCAATTTCGGCAATGAATACAACCCGTTTCCCACAGATTTCATCACCCGCCCTGTAATCGAAGGCCGGAGAAAGCAGGTATTTCACAGCGCCTGATTCTTCATATAATTCCCGCCCGGCTGCTTCTATAAGGGATTCCCCACCCTCAATATGGCCGCCCTGCGTTTCCCATGTGGAACGATTTTTATGGCGGCTTAGCATAAGCTTTCCACGATAGACGGATATGATCACAACAAACTGATAGGTTCCCAGCGTATGCAGGGGATATGTTTCACAGCGCATCCTCCTCGTCGCCCCTTTTTGGATTTTTAAGAAAAAATTGCCTCAAATTTATTGCATCTTGCCATCGAAAAATATTCGCCATCCGCCACGATAATGTGATCATATAGCCAAATATCCATGGAGCGCAACAGCCGCGCCAGCATGCACGTTGTTTCCACATCTGTCCGAGACGGTACCGCCACGCCGTTGGGATGGTTATGCCCCAGTACTACGCAGGAGGCATTATGGCGCAGCGCCGCTTCCACAATCCGGCGGTTGTTGATATCCACCATTGACTGCGTCCCTTCAGAAATAGATACACAGTGTAACACCCGCCCTTGATTATTCATGCAGAGGAGCAAAACACGCTCCACCGTTACGCCATTGAATTTAGAGACAAGCAGTTCCCCACACGCTTCAGAGGAGACTGCACGCATGCCACGCAGCGCACGGTCCTCCAGATAGCGGCGGTTGACAGCTGGGACGAGCTTAATTAATATAGCGGTATTCATCCCGACCCCTTCCACCTTCACCAAGTCCTCCACAGAGGCGTCAAACACAGCAGAAAGGGAGCCAAAGGTGTCGATCAGGCGATGCGCCGTTTCATTTGTATCCTGCCGTGGAATGGAATAAAAAAGCAAAAGCTCCAGCACATTGTGCGGCTCAAACTGCTCCATTCCCTCTTCCAAAAAACGCCGCTTGAGCCGGTTTCGATGGCCATCATGCATCCCTTTATCCATTTCCGGACACGTCCTTTCCGGCCGATGAGGCAAGTGAGCTCGGTGCGATGATCTGTACGCCGGCAATCCACGCTTTTTTGCTCATTGGGCAAGCCCTCCCGGATTTTCGTTATTTATACATCGCAAAGCAGAGCCACTGAAGCCTCTCCCGCCCTGATTTACGAAAATGCGCACAAAACGCTTTATTTGAATGAGGCCATTATAGCGCATTTCCCGCCTTTTGAAAAGCCATGGGATATGATATAATAGCTTCAAACGGGTCGTTTGAAGCATTAGAAAAATGTCTGTCGGCGCAAAACGCTCCTGCCGCTCAGCGGCAACGCCATTTTTCGCAGCGGTTAGCCTATTCATATATGGCAAAATAGCTTCAAACGAGGCCGCAAAGCTTCAAGTTTTGAAACTTGGAAGAATTGGAGACCATTATTGATAGAAGGATGACGATTATTGAAAACGCTTACCATAAATAAAAACGATGCGAACCAGCGCCTGGATAAATATCTGACAAAAGCCCTCCCAAACCTGCCGCAGTCTTTGCTCTACAAATATATCCGCAAAAAGCGCATCAAGGTAAACGGCAAGCGGGCAGAGATTGCAACCCGGCTGGAGGAAGGCAATACGATCGACCTCTATATCAACGATGAATTTCTGATTCAGCCGGAAAAGCGATATGATTTTATGGGCGCTTCCCCGTGCCTCGATATCGTCTATGAAGATGAAAACCTGTTGCTGCTCGATAAAAAAGTGGGCCTGCTTTGCCATCCGGATGAGCATGAATATGTAGACACTCTCATCACCCGTGTCAAACGTTATCTCTATGAAAAGGAGGCGTTTGATCCTGCCAGCGAGCAATCTTTCACTCCAGCGCTTGTCAACCGCATTGACCGCAATACAGGGGGAATCGTCATCGCAGCAAAAAATGCCGCCACACTGCGCGTATTGAATGCAAAAATGAAAGACCGCGAGTGCATAAATATTACCTCTGCATTTTGATCGGCGCGTTGGATGAGCCGAAGGGCACACTGGAAGGCTATCTGTTTAAGGATGAAAAGAAAAACCGTGTTTATGTGCGCCGCCAGCCCTGCCCCGGCGCCAAAACGATCCGCACACGCTACCGGACGCTCGGATATCGCAACGGTTTAACGCTTGCTGAGGTAGAGCTGCTAACCGGCCGAAACGCATCAGATCCGCGCCCATTTTGCTTCTATCGGCCACCCCCTGCTGGGCGATGGGAAATATGGCGTGAACACACAAAATAAAAAATTTGGCGGATATAAAAAACAATGCCTCTATTCTTACAAGCTTCAATTCGACTTTCAGACGGACTCTGAGCACCTCGCCTATCTTGATGGGCAAACCTTTACCGTGCAGAACGTATGGTTTCGCACAGCATTTGAGGAAGGAACACTGTAAATAGAATTTTAACCGGAAGATTTGTGTAGGAACGTAACAGCGCTGATTCAGAAGGCCGCCAACCGTCCGAATCGAACGGAAACATCAGTGTACAAGGGGAACATCGCCGTCAGGGCGTGCCCAAACGCATGCTGACTGCGTTCTCGGGCTCGACTGGCGACAGGCAGACGACGCAGCTTTCCTTGCCGGAAAGCAAGGAGGATAACGCAGCCAGGGCGCGGCCACAGTGCTAAAAACCGATGTGTACGCTACACACTGATGCAAAGCTTCATCAAAATCCACGCGCAAAACAGGCTCTCTTCCTCGTCTGCCGTCTTCTCAGCCTCATTACATCACAAAAACCCCTCCCGGCATTACCCGGAAGGGGTTTTTATTTGCTAAAAAAGAGGGTTGCTTACGCTTCCTTCTTGCGGGTGCAGACAAACGCCGCAGCGGCCGCAACAGAGATAACGCCAAGCACCGCGATGCCGACGGAGGAATCGCCCGTCTCGGGGATTTCTTCCGGCTCGGTCTCGGTCGGAGCTTCTGTCGGCGCCTCGGTGGGAGCCTCGGTCTCTTTCTCCACCGGAGCGATCGAGTAGAGCTTCGCGATCAACTGAGCAAGCTCGTTGTCCTGAAGGCCATTGAGGATACCAGCGATGTCAAAATCACCGCCGCCAATTCCGCCAAGAGCGCCCAGGAGCGTATCCTTAAGGCTGGAGATATCGATGTCGCTCAGGCCGCCAAGCATCTCGGTAAGCGCGCCGATATCGAAATCGCCGCCCGTGATGGAGCTGATATCGAAATCGCCCAGGCCGGACAGCATGTCAGTGATTGCACCGAGATCAATGCCTGCACCGCTGATAGCGTCTGCGATCTGATCGACCGGGTCCTTCGTGTCGGCTGCAAACGCCGGGACGCACATTGCAAGGCAGAGAACCAGAGCAAGCGCTACGCTGAGAACTTTTTTCATGGTTGACATTCCCTTCTCTTTGGTATTATTTACAACGGCAAGCGCCACTGTATTACTTCGTTATTATGCCACTAAAATAGTATAAAGTCAACTACAATTTGTATAACGGCATGATTTATCACCAGGTAAAGTAAACGTCGTTGCCGACCACCTGGAACACCGGGGTCACCGTTGGCTGGTTCTTATTGTAACTGCTTCCAACATTCTGAAAGGTGCGGCCCTGGGCATCCTTCTGCTTCTGGAGAGAATTTGCAAAGGCGTTGCACATCTCTTTATCCTTGAGCGTGATGCGGGCAACCACATTCAGCTCCGAACGGTCCGAAACGTTATCCAGCATGCCGGGATCAAACGCCGCGGCCCACCAATAGAGGCGGCGTGGCATACGGAAAACGAATTTCCCCTTCCGGTAAAGGGAGCTTCCATCACCAATGAATTTTCATCCGTAGCACAATCATAAAACTCAACCATACGCGTGGTTGGCTTATGGTAAACGCCAATTTCGCAACCGATGGAAGGGCCGTACTGTCCTTTCCACATCTGCACCATCCAGTCAAGGTTGTCATAGCGGAATTTAATACGCACCGTATCGAAATCCATCGCGGCATACGGCGCCATATTGTCATACAACTCGCAATAGCCAAGGCTGCGGCGGAAATCCGTTGCGCCAATCGGCACTGGATTGCCGTTTTCATCAAACTCCACAAAGGGATTTTCTCCGTTGGTAACCGGTCCGGTCGCCTTCGTGGGCGCAACTTTCGTCGTCGTCGGTTTCTTTGTTGGGGCGGTTGCGTGCGGTTTCGTCGCCGTAGGCTTTGCCTCAGCCGTCGTCCCCTCCGGCACCGTAGGCTCCGTGCTCTCTTCGGAGGAAGAGGGCTCATCTGTTGATACCTCGCCGACAGATTCGCTTGGCGCGGGCGTATCAGCTCCCATGCTGTTCGCTGGAACTGTGATTTCCGGCTCCTTTGAGCCGCGCACTGCAAACGCAATGCCTACGGCAATGGCAATCACAACACATACTGCCGCCACGATCACAATGATCTTGGTTTTTTTCTTATCCATTGATTTTCTCCTTTTCACGTAATGCCGGAGAAGGCCCGGCCTTTTTGCCGCATCGAATCGAATCGAAGTGGAATTATTTCCACACAAAACTCTTCTCCGCAAAAAATGACGTTGCAGCCACACGGCAGGAAGCGTTTTGCGACGACAGACATTTTTCCAATGCAACCCAGTTTCAAACTTTGAAACTTTACAACCGGTTTGATGCTATTACCATGATTTCATTGCGCAAAGTGCAATGGGCGGCGCAGCGCAGGGCGTCAGCCAAATCAATGATTCAATGTTTTCTAAAATACGCAAAAATCGGTGACTCTCGTGTTTCGTGAGGTTATCTAGCCGAGAACCGAAAGCGTAAGCGCGGTTCGAAAGCCAATGTTCTCCGAAGCTCGAGATTCGTGAGGTTATTATACCAAATGCACACACACCACGTCAAGCAAAGCAACGGTTAAAACCGGATGGTAAGCCCTTCCAAACAGCGAAAATGCGCTCATTTATCAACAATTCGCATGATTTCATCCAGGTTCTTACGCTTTTTCTCCCGCAGGCGTTCATCTGCGGCATAGCCGACGCTCAGCACCAGCCGGATCCGCTTTGATTTGGGGATTTGAAGCAGCTCCTTCAGCTTTTTCTCATCCAACCATCCCATAATGCAGGTAGAAAGGCCCTGGTCCACGGCGGCGAGGCAAATCTGCGACGTGGCCAGCCCGATATCGATCTGCGCAAACTGCTGATCTTTGAACGCACCGCTGATTTTCGCCGTCAAGGTCGCTTTTTCCTCAACTACTATAAGGAATGCCGGGCAATTATCTGTAAATCGATTCATCCCCATTCCCTGCACACATTTTGCAACCTGTGGGGATACAGACGGGCTGTTCACTACAACAAAGCTCCAAGGCTGGCTGTTGCAAGCAGAGGGCGCAAGGCGCGCCGCCTCAATGCATTTGACAAGCTTTTCCGTTTCCACCTTTTTGTTCGGATCATAATTGCGGCAGCTCTCACGCCGTGCGATCAGGTCAAAAAAGTCTTTCATATTAATCATCCATCCCTTCATAAATAAAAAGAAATCGCCTTTCTTACAAGCCAAGCCCGTCACAACTGATTTCATCACCGGCCGCTGTGCCGCCATCCCAACAAAAATGTGCAAGATCCACTCGCCCATCCGGCAGGAAGCGCACACCCTCCCGCTGGAGCAGCGCAATCTGCTCATTTTCTCCGCCGAGGCGAACGCGCTTGACACCTCGCCGAAACGGTTTACCACACGAAAGCACGGGATATGTGCCGGATCTGGATTCACATGCAGCGCATAGCCCACCACGCGCGACCAGCGGGGGTTGCCCGCAAGTGCGGCAATTTGGCCATAGGTTGCAACTCTGCCATAGGGAATCTGCCGGACGACGGCATAAATCCGCTCGTAGCTGTTTGGCATTGATCACGCCTCCCTCTTCCAATTGCTTTTATCGTACCGTCTCTGAAAAGAAAAGCAAGCCCTGATCCGGCATACAAAAAGCCGGGCCCCGTCAATGACAAAACAGGCCTTGGGAGAAAGTTTACAAGGCGGGAACAGACGGGAAGCAAACTGTGTGATTCCAATCGCAATGTCGGCAGGCCCCAGGCAGTTGACCTTCCAAGTGATTGATGCTGAAAGAAATCCCCTGCCCAACGTGCAGGTACATTACGGTATCAGCAACCCGGAAACATTTGGATTCATTGGTTTTACAGATAAAAATGATTCCGTCGCATGGAACGATCTGCTGACCGGCAAACAGAATATTTATGTTTGGATAAGGCTTCCTGCGAACTGTCAATGCCGCAGCACTTTCCATTCCAAATCCGGCGTTTTGATTTCGGCGCCACTATCACACTACAGGCGGAGTGGGAAGCTGGGGAAAACGGCTCGGAAACCACGCGGCTTAGCGCCCAATGAAACGTACGAAGAAGGCGATCGCCGCTATGCATCCGGATGCATAGCGGCAAGGGAAACGTTGTTCGGAAATCCCCCCGAACAACTCGCCGGGGCTGTTGCAAACGGTACCTTCCGCCGTTCGCAACAGCCCTTCTGCATTGCTTATAACTGTGCAATCGTGATCGATTCGATTACAACATCCTCCGCCGGCTTATCGTTCCGGCCGCAGGGGACGTTTGCAATCGCATCGACCACGTCCATCCCCTCATACACCTGGCCAAATACCGTGTGGCGAAAATCGAGCCACGGAGTGCCGCCCTTGGTGCGATAGGCTGACACGGCCCATGCTGGAAAAGCGCTCTCGCCGAGGGTTTCCATCTGTGCGAGAAGATCGTCGCTGACGGCGGGCGCCTGCACGATGAAAAACTGGCTGCCGTTGGTGCCGGGGCCCGCGTTTGCCATGGAAAGCGCGCCGCGCAGGTTATGGTAATCCGGGCTGAATTCATCCTCAAAGTGCTTTCCCCAGATGCTCTCCCCGCCCATGCCAGTGCCCGTCGGATCTCCGCCCTGAATCATAAAATCCGGGATGACGCGATGAAAAATCAGCCGTCATAGTAACCGTTTTTGGCGTGCGTCGTAAAATTCTCGACCGCCTTTGGAGCGGCGTCCGGAAAGAGGAGAATCTGAATTTCCCCCATCGTCGTTTTCCATTGTAGCGGTGATATCCCCGCCTGCCGGTTTGCGAAGCTGTGATGCCATTGTGTATCCCTCTCCTTGTTCCCGCGATCGTTCGCTTAGTCCTCTGCATCCGCAAAAATCGCGCTTTTTCTTCTGGATTACTTTATATGCGATCACGCCGGCGGCGATGACCGCCACTGCGCCAATGCCGATATACAGCCAGGTATAATCCGTTTTCTGCTCCTGGCCGGCTTCCCCGCTCTGGCTGGCTTTCAGCTCACTCCAAAGGTCGGTCATCAAGGTCAGAGTGTTCTGCGGCAGGTTGTAAAAATACTCGGTCTTTGGCATTTTCTCCTGCGTCGGATAGAGATACTCGTTGCCCTTCAGCTCATAGTCATCACGGGCAAGCACCGCCGTATTTGGAGTGGCATAGCCAAGGTAATTCGCATTCTCCACCGCAATATCCGGATCCAGCAGGAAGTTGATATAAGCTTCTGCCGCCGCTTTGTTTTTAGCGTTTTTCGGAATACAGATTGAATCGACGAAAACATTGACGCCTTCCTGCGGGTAAACGAATGCAAGATCGGGGTTATTGTCATACATTGTGATGAAGTCGCCCGCGTAATAGGGCGCAATGGCCGCCTCGCCATTTTCCATTTTGCGGAAGATATCGTCCATAACATATCCCTGGAGAACCGGCTTCTGTTCCTTGAGCTTTTCTGCAGCCGCCTTCCACTCGGCTCATCGGTCGTGTTAAAGGATTGGCCCAGCAGCTTTTGCGCAATGCCAAATGCGTCGCGCGGGTTGTCGAACATTAGGATTTTGCCTTTGTACTGCTCATCCCACATCACATTCCAGCTTGTGGGAGCCTCCTTCACCAGCTTGGTGTTATAAATTAGGCCGACCATGCCCACATTATAGGGCACGGAATACGCATCCTCAGGGTCAAAATACAGGCCCTTATATTTTGCGTCGATATACTTATAATTCGGGATATTTGAAAAATCAATCTTTTGCAGCATCCCCTCTGCAATCAGGCGCTCGATCATATAATCCGACGGGATAACGATATCGAAGCTCACACCGTCGCTTTTAAGCTTTGCGTACATGTTTTCATTGGTATCGTAATTGTTATAGTTGACCTTGATACCAGTGCGCTTGGTAAACTCCGCATTTACGTCCATCGAGCCCTCAGAGCCATCAGAAATGTATTCACCCCAGTTATAAACGTTGATTGTCGTCCCAGCTAGGCTGGACGTATCCACCGCAGAAGCAGAAATCGCCGCGGGAAGCGCCGTGGAGCACACCATAACCACGGCAAACAGGATTGCCACAAATTTTTTCAATTTTCAGTCTCCTTTACAGCCATTTTTTTATTTATGCGCTTCTCGCCCTGCGCCTGCGCAATATTATACAGGATCAACAGCACGAGGATAGCGACAAAAATCAGGGTGAACAATGCATAGATATCCGGCGTGACACGGCGCTTTGTCATCGAGTAAATTCGCACGGGCAGCGTTTGAAAGGACGGACCGTTTGTAAAATAGCTGATGATAAAATCGTCGAGCGACATCGTAAAGGACATCACCAGCCCAGTGACGATACCGGGCATGATACCGGGTAAAACAACCTGAAAAAAGGAGCGTGCCGGCGTACAGCCCAGATCTTGCGCTGCCTCGGAAAGATGCGGATCCATCTGCCTCAGTTTTGGCAGGATCGACAGGATCACATACGGCAAATTGAATGTAATATGCGCAAACAGCAGCGTCCAGAAGCCCAGCACGTCCCTTGCGCCCAGCAGCTTACCCGCAAACACGAACAACAGCATCATGGAGATACCCGTAACGATCTCCGGATTCATCATTGGGATATTGGTAACGGATAAAACGCTCGATTTAAGCCACTTATTGCGCATGGTATCGATGCCGACCGCAGCTGCCGTGCCAAGCACAGTAGCAGCCAGTGAGGAGGCCACCGCCAAAATCAGGCTGTTATACAACGCCTGAAGCGTTGCCTTATCCTGAAAGAGCGACTCATACCACCGCAGAGAAAAGCCGGCGAACAGGCTCGTGCTGTTGGATGCGTTAAACGAGAAAAAAATCAGCACGAAAATCGGCGCATACAAAAACAGAAAGATCAGCGCCATATAAATTTTTGATACAGGTTTCATACAAATGGTCCCCCCTTACTCGGAATCTGTGGCGTTCGGTCAGGCAGCGCTCTGCATTGCAAAAAGCAGAGCGCCTTTTTCAAATCACCATTGCCCCGGAATCCTGATCGGCGAACCGGTTCATGAACGCCATGCAGATGAGGATAAGCACCATCAGCACGAGCGATAGCGCCGCGCCCAAATTATAATTATACGCCGTTTGAAATTGCATCTCGATAATATCGCCAATGAGGGAAAACGTGCCGCCGCCGAGCTTTTGAGAAATATAAAAGGTGCTTACACACGGCACGAACACCATAGTGACGCCGGAAACGACGCCGGGCATGCTCAAAGGAAAAATCACCTTGCGAACAACAGCCACCCGATTTGCGCCCAGATCCTGCGCCGCCTCCACCATGCTCTTGTCAAGCTTGGACATCACGGAATACAGCGGAGGATCATATAGGGAATGAAATTATAAACCATGCCCAGAACTACCGCGCCGCCCGTATTAATCATATGCAGCGGGCCAATGCCGAAGAATCCAAGCACTGTGTTGATGAGGCTGTATCTTCCAAAATCGTCATCCAGGAATAGGTGCGCAGCAGGAAGTTCATCCACATGGGCAACATAACCAGCAAGATCATCGTGCTCTGCCGCTTTGCCCCGGATTGGGATAGGAGATAGGCAAACGGATAGGAGAGCAGCAGGCAAATCACCGTTGCCGCTAAGCCGTAACCGATTGAGCGAAGAAAGATGTTGCCATAGCTGCCCAGCTGTTGAATGTTGGCAACCGTAAAATTGCCCTGCGCATCGGTAAACGCATAATAAACCACCAGAATCAACGGCGCGATAATGAAGATCACAGACCAGACGATATATTGCGCCGAAGCGAGTTTTTGCAGAAGAGAAGGCTTCTTTTCCATATGCTACGCCTCCTCTTCCTCAGGGTCGGAAAGGTGCTCCAGCTCGTCGCTGAAGGAGCTATAGTCGCCAAACGCACCCGAATAGGCCGATTTCTTCATGATATGGATCGCATCCGGATCAATTTTCAGGCCAATCACATCACCCACAGCCTGATGGTCGGTGGACTGGATCATCCACTTAAAGCCGCCGATATCCACAATAATCTCAAAATGCACGCCCTTGAAGGTCACGCTCGTCACTGTGCCGGAGAGCATCCCCTCTTCTGCGGGGACGACATCCACATCCTCCGGGCGAACGACCGCGTCTATCGGTTCATTTTTTGGAAGCCTGATCAAGGCACTGGAACCGATGGCCAGAAAACTCCGCGAGATAATCCGCCCGCATCACGCCGTCGAGGATATTGCTCTCGCCAATAAAATCCGCCACAAAGGCGTTCTTCGGCTCGTTATAGATATCCTCCGGCGTGCCGATCTGCTGGATCACGCCGCTGTCCATCACCACCACCGTGTCGGACATGGAGAGCGCCTCCTCCTGATCGTGGGTCACATAGATGAAGGTGATGCCCACCTGCTGCTGGATCCGCTTTAATTCGATCTGCATATCCTTCCGCAGCTTCAGGTCCAGCGCCGCCAGAGGCTCGTCCAGCAGCAGTACCTTGGACGGTTCACCAGTGCACGGGCAATGGCCACCCGCTGCTGCTGACCGCCGGAAAGCTGGTGCGGGTAGTGGTCTGCCCGCTCCGAAAGCCCCATCTGCGCCAGCAGTTCCCGCGCCTGCTGTTCCAGCTGGGCGTGCATCGCCTTTTTGTTGGCGCGGTAGTCCGGGCGCTCCTTTGCCAGCAGCTCCCCTGCCAGCATCACGTTCTGCAAGGCGGTATACTGCGGGAAGAGGTTGAAGTTCTGGAACACCAGCCGAAGTGCAGTCGCTTTTTGCGGATCTCTCTCTCCCGCTGGGTGGCGGGGTCGGCGGCGTCCCACATGGTCTCGCCGTTCACCCGGATGCAGCCGGTGTCCGGCCGCTCCAGAAAGTTCAGGCAGCGCAGCAGGGTGGTCTTGCCGGAGCCGGACGAGCCGATGATGGCCAGCGCCTCGCCCTGCTCTAAGGTAAGAGAAATGTCCTTTAAGACCTTTGTATCTCCGAAATTTTTGCCAATGCCGGAGCCTCCAATAATGCCATATTCTTAAAAACCTCCTCAGCAGCGGAAATAATCCAGTTTCTTTTCAGCCAGTTGAACAACAGGGTGAGCGCACCTACGAACACAAGGAAGAACAGCGCCGTGGAGAACAGCGGCCAGATCAGACCTTTTGCGCTGTACTCCTTGGCCATCATGATGATCTCCTTGTTGGCAATGGTGTTCGCCAGCGAGGTGTCCTTGACAAGGGTGATGATCTCGTTGCCCATGGGCGGCAGGATGCGCTTGACCACCTGCAGCAGCGTCACCTTGAAGAAGATCTGGGGCTTGGTCATGCCCAGCACCTGCCCGGCCTCGGTCTGGCCCTTGGGCACCGCCTCAATGCCGCCGCGGTAGATCTCGGAGAAGTAGCAGGCATAGTTGATGGCAAAGGCCACCACCGCCGCCACCATGCGTCCGCCGGAGCCGGAGGCCACGGATTATTCATGCCCAGCAGACCGGGGCCCAGATAAATGACGATGATCTGCAGCATCAGCGGCGTACCACGGATGACCCAGACAAAGGTCTTTACCGCACCGGACAGCAGCCTGCACCGGCTCATGGAGCCAAAGGCCACCACCAGCCCCAGCGGCAGCGCAAACAGCAGCGTAAGGGCAAACAGCTCACAGTTGAGCAGGAACGCGCCAGAAAGGCGCCCAAGGATCACAGACACAAAAACACACCCATCTATCGTTATGTTTTACGCCCGGCTCAGTCGGCCAGCGTCAGCTCGTACTTCTCGGCCAGTGCTGCATGGTGCCGTCGGCTTCAACGCGTCAAAGGCGGCGTCCACTGCGGCGGCGGCATCGCTGCCCTTGCGGAAGGCCACGCCGTACTCCTCGGCATTCAGTTCGTCCACAATTTTCAGGCTTGCATAGTCGGTACCTTCACCGATCATGGCGTTGGCAAGGGTCAGGTCCAGCACAGCGGCATCTGCCGTACCGGCAGCCACTTCCATCAGCAGTCGGTCTGCACGCTCTTGGAAAAGTAGTCTGCCTTGGCAAGGTTCTCGTCGCCCTGAATGGCAGCCTCACCGGCAGAACCCGCCTCAGCCACCACGGTCTTACCGGCAAGGTCGGCGGTGGAGGTGTAGGCGGTGCTCTCCTTGACCACCACGACCTGTGCGTTCTTGGCGTAGGCCTTGGTGGTGGCGGTGTTGGCCATGATATCCTCGGTCAGGGTCATGCCGTTCCAGATGCAGTCGATGCTCTTGGCGTCCAGCTCCACCACCTTGGTGTCCCAGTTGATCTCTACAAACTCCGGCTCCACACCCAGCTTTGCACACACCGCAGTGGCAAGTTCGGTATCAAAGCCGGTAAAGTTGCCGTCGCGTCGGTGTAGTTCATGGGCTCGTACACGGTGTAGCCGATGACCATTTTGCCCTTGCCCTTGATGTAGTCAGATCGCTGCCCGCTGCGGAAGAAGTCGAACCGGCTGCGCTGCCGGAAGCAGACGCCGCCGCAGAGGTGGATGCACTGCCGCCGCAGGCTGCAAGGCTCAGTGCCAGAGCACCGGCCAGAAATGCACTTGCAATACGCTTGAGCTTCATATCTTTTTCCTCCCACAGGGGACGTCCTGCGTCCCGCTTCCCTCTTGATTCACCGTTTTACCATGCTAAAGTGGTAACTGTGGTTATAGAATAGCGCGTTTGTCGCCGTTTTGCAAGAGGAAACCTTTATTTTTTGCACAATGCACTGCTTTGCCCCGCCTGTAAGCCCGCTTTTTGTGGGAAAGTGTGCACATACCCCTTCCGGCTTTGCGCCTGAGGGGGTATCCATAAAAAATCCCCCCGCACTTTTTGTGCAGAGGGACATCCTGTTTTTATGATTACTGCTCCGCCATGGCCTTCAGCGCCGCTTTTTGCAGGTCGGTAACTGAGATGGTGCACAGCGCCTTCAGGTCGGCATCCGTGCCGTCTGCGGAGAGCTTGCCGATCTCCACGGCGTTTTTGCCTTCAGATAGCCGCACCAGCCTGCGCTGTGCTCGTACCATTCCTTGCCTAACGCGCTTGCGCTGCGCATTCCGTAACGGTCGCCCAGCTCGTTTTTGGTGTACACCGGCTCCCGCGGGGCAGACACAGTACCATCCGCGCTGACGGTCAGCTCCGGCTCGGTCATATCGCCGATAGCGCTGGTCACCCGGGCGTTCTCGTCCATGGTCACCACCGCCAGCGTATCTTAGCCTGCACCTGTGCGTCCTTGTCGTCTGTGCCCGTAAGCCCCTGCGGCATTTCTGCCACCTCTACGCCCAGTTTGACCGTATCGCCCCGGGCAGCACCCAGCACCTGTGCATTCTCGCAGGCGCGGACGACAGCATCCCGGTAACGGTCCACCGCGATGGTGCAGCCGGACACAAGGTCGGCGTCCTGCGGCTTGCCGTTTTC
>ENA-OQCX01000522-OQCX01000522.1-human-gut-metagenome-genome-assembly--contig:-NODE-522-length-19879-cov-2.271264_pt1 | contig 19879 bp, 25 predicted proteins | sample MGYA00242762_ERZ504587 | MGnify/ENA primary metagenome ERZ504587 (study PRJEB26092, sample SAMD00036337) | human gut metagenome | host: Homo sapiens | study: EMG produced TPA metagenomics assembly of... | reverse complement strand
GAAAGGTTCAAGCATTAATCTTAAACAGATTAACACTTTTTCAAATAAAAAAGAGTTTTGGTTATAAAAAAGCGCATATTTTCTTTACTTTAAAATTAATGTTTCTAATGTTTTCAGAATCTCTATATTCTGTTTTTTAAATCGGATATATATTTCTTCAAATCATTTTTATCTGCAATGAGAAATGAATAGATAACAGGGCGCATAAAACCGGAAATTATGAAACCGTACTTTTTTTCAAGAGACAGAAAATTTGTGTTTAATAATTCATTGAACTCAATCATATTCTTACAATAACAGTTCGTATCTTCCTTACGGTAATTTTTTCTCATGGCGTGTAAATGGAACCAAAGAAATCCTCCCCAATATATTTTTTCAGAGCTTCTCATTATCTCTACTATTCGGTTTAAATCCTTTTCATATAAAGGCTGATAATAAGTCTTACCAGATATTGGGAAAATCAAATGATCGCCAGAACCATTGATTGGTGGTTGTACTCCATTATCATATGTACCGCTGCCACTCCTATCCGAGTCGATTTGAAAATATTCAGACCAGAAAAAGAGGATATAACTTTATCATTTTGTATCTTCTTTTTTGTATAACGTTCAACCATAGTCATCAACTTTTCAGGGAAAAAAAGCGGAGCGACAAAACGGTTAAACAAAAACGGGAGCTTAGCAAAAAGACGTATCAAAAAGAAATAGTATTGATATGATATATCTTCACTCAACGAAATAGCAACCTTCTCCTTACACCGATACAAATCACAAAAAGCTTGAGTTTATCTGTAAGTATATCTGATCTGCATCAATCTTCATTGCATAACGATATTGTGCCTTAGATAAAGTATAGTTATAATAATTGGCTAACAAATGCACTGAGTCCATAGAATAGCTGGTAGCGAGTTCATAATCCGCATCAGATAACTCATGAGACAAGATTTTAGGCTTATAATAATATATTCTAATCTTATCGGGATATTGTTTCTTCTTTTGAAGGATTATGTCCAATGTATTATCTACGCTATCCTGATATGTTATCACCAGCTCATCCAATGCCTCAATGCAGGAATCTATACTCTCAGCAACAAAATCCGCGTCATTCTTGATTCTTAATAATCCTGAAACCCCGACAGGTTTTACCCTGTCAAAAGATGAAATTTCAACGGAATAATCTTTTTCTTCCTTTTCTTCGAATACCCAATTATTATCTTCTACTTTTGACATAACAGATTATTTTTTTGCTGTAATTTACCAATATAATACTTTCTCTAAATTTAAATATGAATAATCCTGCCAATACAAAAAGCACAGCTATAGGAATCTCTATCGCCACTTTTGCATATGCATTATCTATTAGCAATCCCACTCCATATATAAATATACCCATTGATACTGAAATCGTTAAAACCGGCAGCAACTCTTTCCACTGTTCTCGCATAGACAGAGATATACCTTAGAGGTGAAAAACATACCGACAAAAACATTGAAAAGTAAACTTACTGCAATTCCTGCACACATAGCTTTTATCCCCAATGGAATGGTTAACAGCAATACAGCTACAGAATTGATTTTTTTTAAAACTTCGGATTTCAAAACATAATCCGTACGTCCTACTGCATTCAATACTAAATAGTTGAAGTTTATCACAGGATACCACATATAGGCAATACATAACAACTGCAATAACACAGCAGCAGGGCTCCACCTATCTGTTAAAACTATATTTATAATCGGGTCGGCCAAACAGCATAACCCAATCATTAAAGAAAAAATCAGCAAGCAAGTCAATCTTAAATAATGTATGTAATGTTGCTTCAATATTTCCGGCTTTTCCTGCTGAGCACACAATAAAGGATAAATAACCCTATTTATAATGAAAGTTATATTATATGACGGTAATTGAGAAAAGACGAAAGCCCTATTGTAAAAGCCGACCTGGTCTGCCGAGAATTTTTTACCAATAACCAATGTATACAGATTGGTATATATAGTTTCCAATAATCCTGACAGCAATAGTTTAGAACCAAAATTAAACAACTCTTTAAAAGATTTCAAAGAAAAAGATAACAAAGGAAACCATCTGACACAACACCATAGTAGAACAACATTTAACATATTGTTAAGCAAAGTTTGAACCACTAAAGTCCATACCCCATAACCTGTATAAGCCAAATAAACACCAACTCCACCACTTACAACAACAGCTGCCAAAGAGATAATAGCTTGCAATTTAAAATTCATATCTACCGTTAGTTTCGTAATCTGAACTATCGATAATGAATTAATTATTAAATTCAAACTAATAACTTTAGTTAGTAATTCAAGCCTTGGCTCACTATAAAATGAGGCTATAAAAGGGGAACTTACATATAATATTGCATACACAACAACTCCTATTAAAACATTAAAATAAAAAGCTGTAGAATAATCAATATTCGTCCGTTGTTGTTTATGTATCAAAGCATTTAGAAAAGCCACAATCAATAAAAGTCTGAGCTATAGCCATAAAAATAGAAAGCATAGCAATCAAACCATAATCCGATGGCTGAACCAAACGAGCTATGATGACACTTAAAATCAATTGGATTGCTTGCACAGAGAAACGTTCTATTGCACTCCATAGAACTCCTGATGCCGTTTTCCTTCCCTCTCCCTCTGACATATCAACAGTTAGTAGCTGGCTTTATTATATTGTCAATAATATATTGTCCTACTTCATCAATATCATTAAAATGAACCTCTAACGGCAAATCTTTACCCCAAACGTTCTTCACTTTTTCCACCAATTCCGGTGTATAATAAAGATTACCTTCTTTTATATCCGCAACTCCATCCAGATAAATAGACTCTCTATTAATCATACGCATCTTTTCCATAGAAAAGATAGATGTGTCAAAATATGACGTTGCTACCGAACCGGTAGCATCAATTATATAGGGATAACCACCTATTTCACCGTTTACTCCAGGAGTATGAATTTTCACCTTCTTTTTATTAGAAATAGCATCCAATATGGAATATATGATATTGAAATTACTGGAAGCATTCATCATATTACGCTTTTGGTCAACAGGCATAGGAATCATACAAGCTTTTAATAAAGCATCCTTATCTATAGGCAGAGAATCACCCCGATAGCGAACATCCAACAATATATCAACCCCTTCGGAATGCCCTTCCTTACTAATCACAACATCATGAAAATGACTTACGCACAATGTAATATCAATCTCGTTCAGATTCTCTATTCCATATTTATCAGCAATGTAAAATTTCATTCTCGGAATCAAATGATTCAAATTACCACTTCCAAAATCAAAATAGGCATTCCCTGCTGATTTCAGCCAAGGAATTACGGCATCTGAATAAGAAGTATTTATAGATATAGCATTGCAGTCTGCCGCTTCATACGCTTTCATAATATTACGGGCATAACGAATGGACAAAGGAGTCCAAATTCCATAAGCACGCAAATTATTCCAAGAAAGGCTTCCATACTTTAACCCCGAATAAACACGGCTACTATTAATTTATAAAATCAGGATGCCATTTGTCTAAACATAAATGCTATAGATGAAACGTCTTCCAAATTACAATCTGCCTCCACATCTATCTTGCTTCGTAACTGACCGCGAATAGCAGCTGCCGTTCTCACAATATTGACATCCTTCTGCATTTTCTCTGCATTACGACCTGCAACCACTATGTGCAAGCGCTTGTCAGACAGGCTTATCAAATAATCTAACAAGTACACTCCTACACTGCCCAAGCCTATTATCATAATAGTTACGGGAGTATCAGTTTTCATTTTGGCCTGTAGCAAAGCCAATTTCTCATTTATTGATTTCATGTTGTTTTATTAATGAATAAACAATATTATAATCAGATACAGTATTACAATTATACCATGTATCAACAGGGACAAACTGCATAGTATCTAAAGGTAAACTTCCAAAATAACCTTGAATAATTTCAAGATTAGTACCACGAATTTGGGTTGGAGTCAGGTTTCTTATGACTCCTGATAATCTCTCGACAGAAAGGAACTTCCAGATTTGTGCCGAATTATATATGGCTTGAAACGGTTCTGCAATCTCTAACGACAAATGCTTGGTATCATAAAGATAATGTATATGACCGTTCATATCTACATATAAAACGACGGATTTTCGGGAAGTAATAAATTCACGGTTAGCTGTAATAACATTGTTGTTTGAAGAAATAACCTGTTCGAAGCTACCTCCATCATAAAACAGATCTCCTTCCACAAATATTACTTCATCACATTCCGATGAAACAGCTTCTATTCCTTTTATCAAACTATATCCCGATCCGTAATCTTCATAATGAGAATTATAGACTAACTCTATCTTATCTTTGAATTCCTGCAAATTACAATTTATAAAAGCGGACAGTTCTTCAAACAAATATCCGCCTACAATTATATATTTGTCAAGACTACGGGCTTTATCCAAAATCTGATAAAGTAATGAGTATCGAGGATTTTCCTGAAAATAAAGACACTTCAAGGTATCTCGAGAAGTATCCTTATTGAATCGGGTAGCTGTGCCCGCTACTGTTATTATTAAAGCTTTCATCTGTATTTAGAAAGATTTTGTACACACATATCCAACCCCTCCGATAATGAAACTACAGGTTTCCAGTTTGTACGTTTGCGAATTTTATCAGTATCCAATATCCTACGTTCCGGATCAGAAGCGCGATACCCCTCAAACTTTATTATAGGTTCGGCAATATTCAACTTATCGGCTATCAGCTTCACTAAATCAATAATTGAAACTTCTTCATCCGTAGCTACATTATAAACTGTACCGTCCAATGCAGAGGTAGAAGCCATCAACTCTAAAACTGCACGACAGCTATCTATATTATGCAGGAAAGAACGCATATTCTTTTTTGAATTTTCTAATAATATAACCTCACCGGTTTTCGATAAACTATCTATGATATGAGGAATTATGTGTTTGGCAAAACGCTCATGATTACTATAAACATTGGCAAAACGAATGGAACAACCTTTTATCAGCCTTTATCCACCGCATCTTTCATAAAGAATTCGGTAAGTAATTTCCCTACGGCATAGCTGGTTCTCTGACTGTGCTCAGCTGTGGCAAGCAGCAAAAAATCATCTTCCTTTACTCCACCGCATTCATTCCAGGATTGCATGGAATAAACTTCCGAAGTAGAACAATTGATATAAGTATCGGCATGTACAGAAATTGCCTGTTGCAAAAAAGAGCGCATGGATACGACATTTGTTGTAAATGTATGCTCAACCTCATAAAAATGTTCTGTATGTACTACGGCCGCACAATTAATATATATAGTCCTTGCATAATCCTGCTGAATCCTCCGACTAAACGAGATATTTCAGACATTTGCTCCACATTATTCAAATCATACTCATAGAAAAGAAAATTCTTATTGTTCACAATATCTTGCACAGCATCTATAGAACTTGCAAAAAAAGTTGTCAAAGCCAATAACAGTATGCCCGTCATTCAAAAGTTGACGGGCAAGTTCATTACCGGTCATACCGGTAACGCCGCTTATTACATATAAATTCTTCATATCCAATTTAAACTCCAAGAATTAAACGTTCCTTATAAAACACATCCAAAAAATCCGGATATAGTCGATATTCTGCTTCAACATCGTACTTTACCGCATTATAATGTACCTTGCCTGTCGATAGTTCAAAATAAACATATTGGGCACAAGGATTTTGATTGCGTGGTTGTCCTACAGAACCGGGATTTATGAAAACTGTTTTTTTCTTATTACGCAAGCGAGGACATTCATCCGGATAAAAACATGACATATTATGAGGAAGATGAGTATGCCCCGAAAAAACATAGTCATAATTACTATAATAAATATTGGAAAAGGCGTCAGGTCCTAATTTTCCCCAAAAAACATCATTTATACTCCCATGAAGAAACAATAGATGCTTGCCCTGACACTCTATTGCATGTAATCCTGTTGAAATCATATTTTCTTTTATGTATAAAAGAGAGGATTCACTCAGAATAGAAGAAGTATATTGAAGCATTTGTTTACCACGTTCCGTAGAAAAATGGCTCAAATCACCATCAAGCAAAGCCTTTTCGTGATTTCCCATCAGATTTACAACTATAGGGTAGGAAAGTTTCTCTAATTCTGAAATCACTTCATTGGGACGCATCCCGTAGTTAATGATATCCCCTAATATAACAACTGCATCCGGCAAATATCCCTGTGCTTGAATGTCAGACAAGACAGCTTTTAGCGCTGTTAAATTTGCGTGAATATCGGATAATATAACAAATTTATCTTTATTCATTATGCGAGAGGAATTCCATGAAACATTCCTTGTTTTCCAGTGTGGTAGTAGTAGGACGACCTAAATCTGTACGAGAATCAATCTTTACCTTCAACTCAAGCAGTACGGGACCATCTAACAATTGTAAATGTTGTAAAGCTTCCTGTATTTCAGACTCTGAAGTGACAGAAAATGCATGACGATAGCCACAGGCTCTTGCTATTGCAGGTATATCAAGTTGGAAACCCAATGTAGGCTGCCCCCAACAGATTCGTGAGCCCCATTATTAAAAAGAATATGATAATAATTAGCAGGAGAAAGACTGCCAATATTACTAAATAGCCCCCATATGCATAATAAAAGCACCATCACCGTCTAGACAGTAAACTTTACGTTCGGGATGTTTTAAAGCAATTCCCAAAGCGATAGAAGAACTGTGTCCCATAGAGCCTACAGTAAGAAAATCACGATTGTGTCCATGTCCTTTGACCTCACGGTATTCAAACAATTCACGTGAGAGCTTGCCTGTAGTAGAAACGACAATATCTGTTTCGTGTAAATGATCTATAACCAGCTTCAATGCATCTTCGCGAGATAAAGGATAAACATTATTCTGCTTTTTCTGAAGTTTATATTTATCAAAAGTATCTTTACGGACCACTATGGCATGAGGAACAGATTTCTCATAAGCAGACACTATAACTTCATGAATCTGAGCCAATGCTTCATCTTCATCCATATCAAGAATGATATAGGGAATTTTCATAGCTTCCAATAAATCCAAAGTAACCTCACCTTGCTTTTTATGCTGAGGTTCATCTTTTGTTCCAGGCTCACCGCGCCAGCCAACCATTAATAAAATAGGAAGACTGTAAACTTTTTCATCGGCAAGAGACAATAGCGGATTCACCGTATTACCCAAACCTGAGTTTTGCATATACACCAAAGGTAGTTTACCGGAAGCCATATAATATCCTGCAGCAATACCAACAGCAGTACCTTCATTGGCGGCAATGATATGTTTGCCAGCAGAAGCATGATCTGTAATATAAGCGCAAATGTTCTTCAACAAAGAATCGGGAACCCCGGTAAAAAAATCTACACCGTGGGCAAGAAAAAGATTAAAGACTTTCTCGACATTCAGCATACTGTAAATATATTATTTAGTACCAGGAATCAATTCCAAAATCTCTTTAATAGGCATGCACAAATCACGGACTTCCTGAGCTCGTCCGTTTTCCAAAATAGTACATGCAACCCGCATCATGGCCGGATAAGCAGCACGAAGCATGTGATTGGCATAAATTACCACATTCACCCCCCACTTACGAAGTTCGCTTTCGTGAATATGATCATATGTAGTAGGAACAACAACAATAGGAACGTGGGCATACCTCTGACGAAAAGTAAGACAGAATTCCTTGATATCTTCACCGGACTTATTCTTACTATGAATCATAATACCATCAGCACCCGCTTCAACATAAGCATAGGCGCGTTCCAAAGCGTCACTCATAGGTTTGCCGGCAATAAGGCTTTCAATACGGGCAATAATCATAAAATCCTGAGTAAACCTGCGCTTCCTTACCAGCTTTTATTTTCGCACAAAAACCCTCAATCGTATCTTGAGTTTGAATTGCATCAGTACCAAAAAGAGAGTTTTTTTTCAATCCTACTTTATCTTCGATAATAATCGCAGAAATACCATGGCGTTCAAGCGTACGAACTGTGAATGTAAAATGCTCTATCTTGCCACCTGTATCGCCATCAAAAATGATAGGCTTAGTAGTACATTCAAGGATATTATTCAAATCCTGCAAACGAGTTGTAAGGTCAACGGCCTCAATATCCGGTTTACCTTTACTGGTAGAATCAGTCAAACTGCTGGACCACATACCGTCAAAAACTTCACGTTTATCACCTTTCTGGATTTCAAGATTCTCAATAATAAGTCCGCAAAGCCCATCATGCGCCTCAAGAATACGAACAATCGGTTTAGCATTTATTAAACGGCGAAGAGTTTTTAAACGAATATCAGGAGTTGTTCCAATAGATTTTATCTCTTTATCAAGAGAAGAGGAATTTATACCTTTCGTATATGGTATATCTATCACCTTTCCTCCTTGCTCATTCATTACCTCAAATACCTGTTCACGAATTTCACGCAAAGGACCGTTTTTCCAATCATCGCCGTGAATGATATAGTCCGGTCTGATACGTTTTAAATTATCAACATAACTCCACTCTTCCTGAGGGATTACTTCTGAAACTCCCTTAATATTCTCCACCACTTCTTTACGCTGCTCGTATGTCAGATAAGGAAGGCGCTTATGTTCTGCAATGGCCTTGTCTGTCAAAAGACCAACTATTACATCGCCATATTTGGTGGCTTCATTAATGATATGGATCAGACCGGGATGCATAATGTCAGCGGTCATACCAATATAAACTTTCTTATTCATAAATTTTATATAAGTTAGTTATTATGTTAGCACTAAATTTGAACATATCGTGAAAAAGGAAGTAAGCACTCTATTAATTGCATACGCCTTCGGGAACACTTGTAAAGCACTCCAATCGTTTTTTACTAATTAATACGTTTTGATTTTGATATTAGCTTGTAGCTAAAGATTTTATCAGCTGTCGTGTTAACAAAGTCATGACAACTATTAAATACCTTTGGAAAGTGATAAATTACCGTTATCTCAACTTCAACATCACTGGCATAATGAAGTGAATTATTGCATTGAATAGCAAACTTCTGCTGCCCATCATTCAAACTAAATTCTGATAGAACCCAAGTTTGGTACTTGAAATAAAATCTTTTAGTCCTTCACTGTTATACATAACATTTTAGTTTGTAGCAAAAGTATCGCTTTTAAAGGAGAAGCCTAAACAGAGGGCTTACTCAATAACTCAAATAAAGACTTAATTTTAAAAGTTTATGGACAAACTAAGATTTGCATATTTATGTTTGGGGAAGCATCAGAACCGGCTTCCAAACAATGCCAACTATCTTGACTGTTTTAATATTTCTGCTATGGTATGACGAATCATCTCCGGAGATTGCCGTGTATCCAAAATAGAAATAATCAAAATCTCGTTTCGGGATATGGCATAATAAATAACATTAGGAGTATTTATCAAATAACGGACATCGTATTTATCATCTGAAAAATAGAAATCGCGCATTCCCATACAAGGGAAAGAAGCCAACAGATTTATGTGAGATGAAATCTTGTATTTTACTTTTGTTGCAACTGCCTTTCCAAATAAAGAATCTACCTTCTCCAGCAAAGAAACGAAATCTTCTATGGCAGAAGCCAACCATACTATTTCCATCCCATTCGCAGGTTAATCATCTCATCTACCTGTGAATTGGGAATACAATGCCCTGCACGTTGTTCTTCTATGGCAAAATCCACTAAATTACGCATCATCTCCTTAGGTAAAGAAGCTATGAAATCATCCACATTGCGGCAGGACGATTCGTATGCCATAGCAGCCTCATTGGCTGATTGAGGCTCCGGCTCTTGATTCTTATACAACTTGGCTTCGTTCATCGCTCCTTAATTTCCTTCAAAAATAAACCTAAATATCGGAAATACCTAAGGTTTACTCACTTATTTTCTTCACTGTATTTGCAATCATCTATCGTTTCCTATCTCTCAAATAATCCCACCACAGATTCAATCCTACCCAAATCACAATATCGGCAATCAGCAGCACCGTATTGTTTATGTAAGGAACCAGCAGGATATTGGCCGCACTGAAAGCGCAGGACATGGAGAGCAGGCTCAGCATCGCCCTTCGCGGCGACAGCCCTATCGCCAGCAGTTTATGATGGATATGGTTCTTGTCCGGCTCGAAAGGGCTGTGTCCCTCGCGGATGCGACCAGGACGACACGCACCACATCGAACGCCGGAATAATCATAGTGCTGAAAGCTATGAGAAAGGCGCCTTCGGTGTAAGGCATGATATCCGTGTTGTGCTGGCTGTACTTTATGGCAAGGAAACTGAGGGTATAACCTAAGGTAAGGCTTCCCGTATCGCCCATGAAAATCTTGCGGGCACGCTCCACACTGCCGAACACGTTGTAATAGAAGAACGGCACAAGCACGCCGAAAGTACCGGCCGAAAGCATGGCATAACTCCACAGGCCCTTGCTGATGAACAGAAAGGTGAAAACCAGCAATGCCACACTGCTCAAGCCTGAGGCAAGACCGTCGATGCCGTCTATCAGGTTGATGGCGTTGGTGATGAAGACTACCGTAAGCACAGTGAAAGGCATGCCGACATAAGCCGAAAGCTCGTGTATGCCGAACAGGCCGTACAAATCGTTTATCCAAAGTCCCGACAAGGGGGAAAAGGCAGGCACAGAAGATTTGGATGGCAAACTTCTGGCGGTAGCGCACGCCGACAAGGTCGTCGGCAATGCCCGTCAGATAGAGCAGCGTCATGCCGCAGGCAAACAGCAAAAGCTCCGGAAGCAGATAGCTGGCATAGAGCGTGGAAATGCTGTCGCCGTCCAGCAGGCGGAAAGCATAGACAAGGCAGAAAGCAAACAAGGTGGTGGGGAAAAATGATACGCCCCCCAACCGCGGGATAGCTCTCTTATGTATCTTACGGTCATCCGGTATGTCAAAAAAGTTTTTTTGCGCAGGGATATCAATAAGATACGCGGTATCAGGATACGGGCAATAACAGCCGATATCAGAAAGGTAAGAATAATAAAAATGAAGTTCACGACAATAACTGTTGTTTAGTAATTAGCGGTTGATAGCTGAAAAACATAAACGCTTACTGACAGGGAGAGAGAAAAAAATAGTCAGGCAGAATCAATCTATAATCTCGAAAGGGTATTGATTCTCTTCCATATTCTTTAACTCGCCGATGATTTCCTTCTGCTCCGGCGTCAAAGAAGCATATCCCAGGTATTGATAATGGAGTGGGCCTCAGCGGCAAGCTTTTCTTCGTATACCTCGCCGTAGCAGCAGGTTAGAAGACGCACTTTCAGAAGCGAATCCGGAAGCTTGTCGAGAACATTCAGGCAACGGTCGAGCAGGCGCTGGATATACTGCTGCTTGCGGCCATTGTCGTAGAATGTGGCATTCAGGGCTACGAGAATGGAGAGGCAAAGCTCGGCTTCCTCTTCCGGCGTATTGCCTTCCAAGGTGTTGTACAAATCAAGCGCTTGCTCGTAAACTTCGCGATTCAGACGGGCAAAGTGATCGCTGTAAATGGGACTGCGTCCATGCCCAGATTCAAAAGCTCATGGGCACGGACGTACAAAGATGAAACGTGTTCGTTCATTTTTATACAGATAAATAAATTATTGAATTACAAGTGTTTCAGATTACACCTATCGGTTCTATAAGCGAAGAGTGAATAAATGTAGTGGCTACTGCCATGACGCCTTCTATGTTTACCACCACACGGCGGTCGTGGCGCAGACGGACAAATTCGCCCACGGCTCCTTCGAAAACTCCGCCCGTGATGCGTACTTTGGTTCCTTTCACCAGTTTCAGTTCTTCCGGCTCCACGTAGATGACGGCCTCGTCGTACGTGCCTGCAACCAGTATGAAGCTGCGCATCTGCGCATCCGGAATAATAACCGGCTGATGGGTCTCACGGTTCATGATATAGCGTACCGGTATGTTCAGAACCGGATTGTTTTTTATTTCATCGATACGGGAACGGGTGGAACGGAGAAATACCAGGTTGTGTATGGCGGGAACGAGCTTGCGGACGCGGCGTTCGTTCCTTATGACATACTCGTAGCGCATGGGAATGAAATTCTCTATATTTTCCTTGTCGAGATAGTCCTTCAAGGACAATTCGCGGCTGTATGTTACGCGGACGGCATACCAGTGCAACTGGCAATCCTTGTGGGACTGACACACAGGGGCGTGCTGCAAATCTGCTTGATTATTGTCTGACGGACCGGGCATTACAAAATACGGATTGTAAGAGTTTGAGGAAAATACCACCTTGTGAAAAGGACGTTCTTTGGGGACACCGGTTCAAGAGCACTCTTTCCGGTCAATTCATGTAATGCAATTATAGTCAATAGTTTAGTCTGCATCCATATTATCCCAAAGCTCCCCACTATCACAGAAAGAGAACGTTGAAACAGTTATGTGATCAATAAGCCTTCGGGAAGCCGCAAACGGATGAAACAGATACATTTCCGGACATTCCCGATTAATGGATGCAAAGATATGGCAGTTTTTTGTATTGGCAAAACATTTGGTGGAAATTCTTCGGTTTACCGCCTGCCTTCAAGCATGCCTTTCAGTTCAAGGCAAAGCCGCTGTTTCACTTCATCTGCCGGCACTTCCGTCCCAGCTCCTTTTGAAGCGAAGTCACCCCTTTGTCTATGAACCCGCATGGTGGATATAGCTGAAATAGCGTAAATCCGTATTGACATTGAGCGCCAGGCCATGCATCGTAACATAATGGCTGCTGCGCACACCGATAGCGCAGATTTTACGGGCACGCGGCGAATCTCCGTCCAGCCATACGCCGGTGGCTTTCTCCACACGTCCGGCGGTTATCCCGTAGGAAGCGCATACGCGGATTACGGCTTCTTCCAGCAGATGCACATACTCTTTCAAGCCCAGAGAGAACTCCTCCAGGTTCAGGATAGGATAACACACAAGCTGCCCCGGCCCGTGATAAGTGATGTCGCCGCCCCGGTCTATGTGATAGAGCGAAGCGCTATGGCACGCAACTGCTCTTCGCCCAGCAGCATATTGGTTTCCTTACCGCTGCGTCCCAATGTATATACATGCGGATGCTCGCAGAGTACGATACGGTTCACATACTCCTCTCCTGCCTGCTTGGCATGCACAAGCGCATCGAAACACGCCGTCTGCCTGTCCCACGCCTCGGCGTAGGGAACGGTTTTCCAATCAGATATTTCCAGTTTCATAAGACAAACATACTATTTTACCGCCCAACCGCACGTGGTATGATTGGAGCACATGCCCGGAGCTTCATCCGGTCTATGCAAAGATACGAAATCCCGGAATTATACAAGCATCCCGGACGCAGGCTTTTTTTCATAATCTGACAATCGTCAAGGCACGGAGATTATTTTTCGGACGAAAGCATGCATTACCTCCCCGTATTTTATAATTTTGTACCACATTATATATAATATACATTGAAGAGCATGAAGAAAATCGTTGTAGCACCGGACTCGTTCAAAGGCTCCCTGACTTCGGCCGAAGTGGCCGATGCCGTGGAAAGAGGAATCAAGGATGTTTTCCCGCAGTGCAATGTCGTCAAAGCCGGTGTGGCGGACGGTGGCGAGGGAACCGTAGAGGCCATTGTCAAAGCGGTGGGAGGAGCTATGTACGCAGCCTCCGTTACAGACCCCTTGGGCAGACCGATAAAGGCAGCCTACGGCATTGTAAGGTCAGGCGGCGTGAAAACCGCCGTTATGGAAATGTCTGCCGCCAGTGGACTGCCGCTCCTGCTTCCCGACGAACTGAACCCGTGGATTACTTCTACGTACGGAACCGGCGAGATGATTTCTGACGGCACTGAACAGGGGATGCCGCAAATTCCTGGTCGGAATAGGCGGCAGCGCCACCAACGATGCAGGCACGGGCATGCTCTCCGCATTGGGAGTGAGATTTCTCGACAGCCGCGGACAAAGGCTGAAAGGCTGCGGCAAGGATTTGGAATCCATTGCCCGGATAGACATGTCGTCTCTGATACCCGCAGCACGGGAGTCCGAATTTATCGTAGCTTGCGATGTCAACACCCCCTTTTGCGGACCGGACGGAGCTGCCCGTGTCTTTGCTCCCCAAAAAGGAGCGAACCCTCAAACCACGGAAGCCCTGGACCGCGGCATGCGTTCCTTTGCCCAGGTGATAGCCGGACAGTTCCAGACCGACATAGTACCCCTGAGCGGAGCCGGTGCAGCCGGCGGATTAGGCGGCGCCTTCAAAGCCTTTTTAAATGCCAGGCTGACCGCAGGGATTGAAATGGTGCTCGACGCCATTGCATTCGACTCGCTTCTCGAAGGAGCGTCCCTCGTCATCACGGGCGAGGGACGGATAGACGCCCAGACAGCAGCGGGAAAGACAGCAGCAGGAGTCCTGAGGCATGCCGCACGAAAAGGAATCCCCGTCATCGCCATAGGCGGATCCGTGGCAATGTGCCGGGAGCTTAAAGAGATGGGATTTATCGGCATATATTCCATCATAAACGCTCCGGTGAGCCTTGAACAAGCCATGCGGCAGGATTGGGCCACTGCCCGCATCCGATGCACGGTAGAGCAAATCCTGACCACCATGAAACATTGCGCCGGGACATTGTTGTTTCAAAAAGGCGGAGATTGAAAAATAAAAGTGTAACTTTGCACAGACCAAAAACGACAACGCTTATGGAATTCCCACACGTCGACCTCCCCGTAGACCTGATTGCATGGACAGATGTCACGGAAGACATCCTGAACATCTACAAGCAATCGTGCCGGCTGAAAGCATGTATCTTCGCCTTGTGCACCGAAGGTTCCATCACGTATCCATCAATCTTATAGATACCGAAATCAAGCAAGGCGACTTCATCATCCTGCTTCCGGGCACCATCATCCAGTTTCACGGGCAGAAGGAGAAAGTGCGCATCTGCTTTGCCGGATTTTCCGAACATTGCCTCAACGGAGTCAACATCATCCAGTCCACCATGAGCTCGTACTCCAAGATTATAGAAGCTCCCGTGATACCGCTCAACGAAACCGTCGCTTCCTATTTCCGGGATTACTTCGCATTGCTTGCCCGCATATCCACCGGGCCGTACATGCCCAGGACGCGAATGGCGCAGAACGTGCTGGACACCCTTCTTTATGGTGTCAACGAGCTATACAGCAGCCGTCCCGACTCCCAAAACAGGATTAAAAGCCGGAAAGAGGAAATCTGCCGTGAGTTCATACAACTGGTCATCGAGAACTACACCACCGAACGCCGCGCGCAGTTCTATGCCGCGAAACTGGGCATATCGCTGCAACACCTCAGCACCACCATCAAGCAGGTGACCGGGAAGAATGTGCTGGACCTCATAGCGCATGTCGTTATCATCGACATAAAAGCCAAGCTGAAATCCACGGACATGACCATCCAGGAGATAGCCTATTCGCTGAACTTCCCCAGCGCCTCGTTCTTCGGCAAGTATTTCAAGCGGCACTTGGGAATGAGCCCGCTGGAATACAGAAACAGCTAGCCCCCTACCCCTTCACCGGCATGATGCAGGAGAGCGCTATGACCGTTACAGCCAGCATGGGCGTCAACAGTATTCCGTACACCGGATAGAGAATGCCCGCAGCTACCAGCACGCCTGCCAGATGAAAGGCCATTGTCCGGAAAAAGTTACGGCGCATCAGCCGGAGCGTATGGCGGGACAGGTCGAACAGCCGGGGGAGCGACTGCAAATCGGCGGATTTCATCACTATCATAGCCTTGTCCGTCAGCCATCACCGGCACTTGCACCCGCGGCAATACTTACATCGGCGGCAGCCAGCGCCTGTGCGTCGTTGACGCCGTCGCCCACCATAACCACCTTCTTCCCCTGCAAGCGGAGTTCGCGGATAAAGGCCTCCTTATCCTCCGGCTGGGCGTCGGACATGTAACGGATGATGCCCAGCTTCCCCGCTATGGCCGAAGCGGTACGCTCACCGTCGCCCGTCAGCATACAGATGTCCAGCCCCTGCCCCCTAAGTTCTTTGACTACACCGGAAGCGGTCGCTTTCAGTCTGTCCTTGACAGCTATTATGGCAAGCAGCTCATCCTCACGCCCGAAGTAAACGATGCTGTTTCCCTCCGACTCATACTCCACCAGCATATCTCCCAGCACATCGGAAAGATAAGCCCGATAGTCTTTCAGCAGCTTATGGCTGCCTACCCAATATTCCGTACCGTTGCAGAGGGACTTCATCCCCTTGCCTTTCAGCACCCCGCAGCCGTCCAACGGTGCGGGAGTTATGCGTTCTTCGCGCAGGGCGGCGGTAATGGCTGCTGCCAGCGGGTCGGGCGAGTTCATTTCCGTGGCCAGCAATATCCGCTTGAAATCCTCTTCCTGATACTGCGCCCACAGCCAGGCGGTGACCGTAGGCTGCCCCCTCGGTCAGCGTGCCGGTCTTGTCAAAGACCACTACATCGGCCTTGTCCAGACGTTCCAGCGCCAGGGAATCCTTTATCCGGATGTGCATATCGGCAGCCCGGCCTATGCCGCGCGTCAGGGCAAGCGGAGCGACCAGCCCCAGCGCACACGGGCATGCAACGATAAAAACGGAAACGACCGCATAGAACGCATGCGGCACAGCAGTCATACCGCCCCAGAATATCCAGATAAAAAACACGGCAACCGCCGTTCCCGCCAGGACGGGAAAGAAAATCCGGGCTATGCGGTCTGCACCGTGCCGCTCTTCGGGCAGGAAGCGGAACACCTTGCCGGTGAGCCCCACCGCTACAACCAGCACCGCCACTTCGTAGTAGACATACGGGTGAAGCCCCACCTGAGCCAATAGTCCGGAAAGAACGTGTTGAACAGACTGAAAAGGAAAGCAACGGAAGCGCCGAAGGCAATCAGCGTATCCAGCCGATGCGCCCCGCACAAAGCTGCTTCCGGGCGGCCGCATAGAAAGCGTTTCCCGGAAACAGCAGCACAAGGGCAGCCAGCGACATCTGTATTTCGTTGACATAGGACACCTCACCGCCAAAGACGGAAAGCAGCGACAGCAATACGGCAAGCGCCCACGCGGCGGCGGCCTTCATCTTCAGGCAGCGGTACCGGCTGTTCCGCTCTTCCATCTCACGGTGTTCCATACTACCGGCATGTTCCGCGCCGTGCAGTTTCTGCGCAGAACATACGTTCTTCAATATATTGTTCATTCTATATAAACTTTAGGGGGTTGTTACTTTGAACTTAGTAAACAACCGGAACGGAGCGTTTGTTCAATTCCTCCTTCCCCTCCGGCCTGCGTGCAAGCTGTGGCGCGTATTGCGGAGCGGGAATATCCGTCTTGTGAGGCGCACGGGCGGGGATTGCCGGAGATAGGAAGTTTTAACCGCCTGCGGGATTATTTTTTTCCTTTTTATGCGTGGAGTTCACTAATAAGTTCTATATTTGTCGATAAAGTTTCCTGAATGAAATGTTGTTTTATAAACGAAATCCAATATGAAAAAACAAACTGTCAGCCTACTTGTCCTTCTGCTTGCGGCAAGCGGCTTTTTCTTTTCCTGTGGTAACACCATGAACAAAAACGCCGGAGCGCTGGAGTTCGACAGCATACAAGTGAACGAAACCGCCCATCTCTTCGGTGATACCGCCAAGCCGGCATGCAACCTTATCATTAACCTTGCGTACGCTTCCCAATCTTCGGACGAGAAGATGAAGGACAGTCTGAACACCTATTTCCTCTCCGCCTGCTTCGGCGAGAAGTACATGGGCATGACTCCCGAAGAAGCCGTAAAGAAGTACACCGAAAAGTACATGGGCGACTACCGCAAAGACCTGGAACCGATGTACCGCAAAGACGAGCAGGACAAGGAGAATGCCGGAGAGATAGGGGCATGGTACTCCTACTATAAAGGCATCGAAAGCCATGTGCAACTGTACACCGGGCATCTGCTCGTTTACCGCATCGACTACAACGAATACACCGGCGGCGCACACGGCATCTATATGTCCACCTTCCTCAACCTCGACCTGCGCACACTCGCTCCCATCCGCCTGGACGACCTGTTTGCCGGCGACTACAAGGAACAGCTCACCGACCTCCTTTGGAACCAGCTTATGGCGGACAACAAAGTAGCCACCCGCCAGGAACTGGAAGATATGGGATACGTCACCACCGGCGACCTCACGCCGACCGAGAACTTCTACCTGGGCAAGGACGGCATCACATTCTATTACAATGTCTACGACATCGCCCCTACGTAATGGGCCCCGTAAAGATAACACTACCGTACGAAATGATGCAGCACCTGCTGAGCGACGAAACAATGGCACTGAACGACGTGCGCAACCCATAACCCATAACTTTTATAACTCATAACACAACAATGGAACTTATCCTGAAATACTTTCCCGACCTGACAGAGGAGCAGAAAAGGCAGTTCGCCGCCCTCTACGACCTCTATACGGACTGGAACTCCAAAATAAACGTCATCTCGCGTAAAGACATTGAAAACCTGTACGAGCACCACGTGCTCACTCCCTGGGCATAGCAAGGTAATCCGCTTCAAGCCGGGTACGAAGTCATGGACTTAGGCACGGGAGGCGGCTTTCCGGGCATCCCGCTGGCGATACTCTTTCCCGAAGTGCAGTTTCACCTGGTGGACAGCATCGGCAAGAAAGTGCGCGTGGCCACCGAGATAGCCGGCAGCATCGGACTGAAAAACGTAACCACCCGCCATGCACGCGCCGAAGAGGAGAAACAACTGTTCGACTTCGTGGTGAGCCGTGCCGTAATGCCCCTTACCGACTTGCTGAAAATAATCCGCAAGAACATCTCGCCCAAACAGCAGAACGCACTGCCCAACGGACTCATCTGCCTCAAAGGCGGAGAGCTGGAGAGAGAGACAATGCCCGTGAAGAACAAAACCACGATGTGGAACCTCAAGGAATTCTTCGGGGAAGAGTTCTTCGAGACCAAAAAGGTGGTGTACGTGGCAAACTGAACGAGCACTCCGGAAAGCTAATGTAGTACTTTAGAAAGCTGAAGTGGCACTCTGGAAAGCTAATGTAGCACTTTAGAAAATTAATGTAGCACTTTAGAAACCGTAACAAACAACATATCGAATTAAACGCCTATATATACGCCATGAAGATAAAGAGATTTGAATTTAACATGTTCCCGGAAAACTGCTACGTGCTGTGGGACGAAACCCTGGAAGCCGTAGTTATCGATCCCGGCTGTTTCTACGAAGAAGAGAAACAGGCTTTAAAGAACTTTATCATCAGCAACGGGCTGCAAGTGAAGCACCTGCTGAACACGCACCTGCACCTGGACCACATCTTCGGCAACCCCTTCATGCTGAAAGAATTCGGACTGAAAGCGGAAGCCAACCAGGCGGATGAGTTCTGGATTGACGAAGCACCCAAACAAAGCCGCATGTTCGGTTTTCAGTTGCCGGAACCGCCCGTGCCGCTGGGCACTTACCTGCACGACGGAGACATCATCACCTTCGGCCATACGGAGCTGGAAGCCATCCACGTGCCGGGACACTCGCCGGGCAGCCTGGTGTACTACTGCGCGGCAGAGCATTGCATGTTCTCCGGCGACGTACTGTTCCAGGGCAGCATCGGCCGTGCCGACCTTGCCGGCGGCAACTTCGACGAACTGATAGAACACATATGCAGCCGCCTGTTCATACTGCCCAGCGAAACGGTTGTCTATCCGGGGCACGGAGCCCCCACAACCATCGGCACCGAAAAGGCGGAGAACCCGTTCTTCAGGTAAGCCTCCCCCGTTCTCCGGATAAAAAGCCCGCCGCAGGCAGCGCAGGACACCGGTCCTTCCGTAGCAGACGCAAGTACCGG
>ENA-OQCX01000521-OQCX01000521.1-human-gut-metagenome-genome-assembly--contig:-NODE-521-length-19902-cov-2.108571_pt1 | contig 19902 bp, 22 predicted proteins | sample MGYA00242762_ERZ504587 | MGnify/ENA primary metagenome ERZ504587 (study PRJEB26092, sample SAMD00036337) | human gut metagenome | host: Homo sapiens | study: EMG produced TPA metagenomics assembly of... | reverse complement strand
AACGCCGAGGGCGGGCATCGTGACCAGGGAAGTGTACTATGAGACGAAGAAGACGGATGATCGATGCCGGGGAGACGGAATTGATCCCATGGAAGGACATTCCGGCCGTAGGTAAGGAGGTATCGGGAATCGGGTATTACAGAACGGTGATCGAACTTCCGGAAGAATGGAGAGAAGGAGATGGAGCGAGGCTGTGTATCGGTTCCACGAACGGTGAGACGGCGGCGGTCTACGTCAACGGGAGAAAAGCGCCGGCGTACAATATCAACAGACGGACGGTGGAAATCGGCAATCTGCTGCGCGCCGGCAGGAATGAACTCGTGGTGGAGGTATCCAGTTCGCTGAACAACTGTCTGAAAGCCGGCGGATACTATGACACCACCTTCCGAATACCGTGGCCCGGATGATGGGAGCCAACAATGGCAATGGAGCAATGGAAGAGGCTATGGCGGCCGGAATGTCGGCCGGCGAAAATGCGTCGGAAGACGCCGCGCCGGGACCGGATCTTTCCGCGATCGTGGCCTGATGACGCGTCCGGCGCTGTGGAGGGATTACGGGATGACCGGCAAAGTGTCGGTACTGTTTTATAAGGGAGAAAGATAAATTGCGCGGGCGGCCTGACAAAGGCGCCCGTTGAATTCTGAGAATGTTTCGGCGCCATCTGACAGAGGACAGCAAAAAATTGTCCTGTTATGGGAAAAAGCATCCTAAAGAGAAAACGCATGGTCCGATAAAATGAAAATACGGAATATGGAGGAGGGATTGAGACAGATGGACAGAAGCAAACTGGAGATAACGGAGATCACGGTGGAGTATGCGAAACATCCTCTGGGGGGGCGACAACGATCTGGGAGAGATGGGATTCCATCTTGCCGGACGGCAGTTTTGACGCTTCCGGCATGAATTCTCTGAATCACTATGCCTACGGGACCATCGGCGACTGGCTGTACCGGAAAGTGGCAGGCATCAATCTGATCAGACCGGGATATAAGGAGATTCTGATCAGCCCGACGCTGACCCGCGGCCTGACGGAGGTGGAGGCCCGCTATGAATCCATGTACGGGACGGTGGCAAGCAGAATTTCCTGCCGGGACGGGAAAATCACGGTGGATGTGGAAATTCCGGCCAACACTACGGCGATCCTGGAATTGCCGGAACGGGAGGAGGAGATCCGCGTGGGTCCGGACGATATCATTTTGAATACGGAACGGTCACCAGGCTGGACCGTTCCCCCGTTTCGATGAATTCCACCGTAGCGGAAATCCTGGAACAGCCGGGAGGAACGGACGCGATCAGATGCTGTATGCCGGAGATATTGGAAGGCCGATGTCTGCCTATCTGCAAGGCAAAACCCTCAGCGAACTGGCGGCCATGGCGCGATTCCGGGAGGAGACTGGAGGAGATTGTTGAGCGGATGAAGGGGGCGCGTTAAAAAACTGGTATTTTCCGGGCAAATGCGGTAGGCTGAAGGAAAGGAGGGATGTGTCATGGAAATGGATGTGATCCGTCAGCTGGAGGAACAGATGAAGATTTTCGGCATCCAGGTCATACGGCTTCGCACCGGGGATCCGGAAGAGACAGAGTTTGATCTGGGGCTGCGCAGAGCGCTGGGGATCCGGCGGGATTCCGGCGCGGATCTGAAGATGATGGCAGATCTGCTGGAGGAAGACACTCTGTATTTTATCAGAGATGTCTTTGGGGTACATTACATCTGCCTGCGTCTTCCGGGTCAGGACGCGGGGGATGAGACCGCGTGTTTCCTCCATATCGGCCGTATCTGACGGGAGACCGGGAAACGGTGTGGGAGGAGACGGTGAAAAAAAGCGATCTCTCTGTCTGCCAGCGGCAGGAACTGCGGCATTACTATTCTTTTCCGCCTATCATGTGGCCTCCTATGTGAACAGAGTAGCGGAGGCCGGAAAAGCGGTCTACGATCTGCCCATGACGGCAAACTGCTGGCTGGACAAGGGCGAGAAGCCCGGAAAATATCCCTCCGGAGGCCCGGTGGCGAGAATGATGGAGGTGTGGAAGTTTGCGGCGCCGGCCATCGACGTCATCGCGCCGGATATCTATGTGCAGAATTTCTGTGAGATCTGTGATGCCTACACCAAGATGGGAAATCCGCTGTTCATTCCGGAGACTGCGACCCACAGCCATGTGGGGCCGCGCCTGGTTTACACGGTGGGCCACCATCACGCGATCTGCTTTGCGCCTTTCGGCTTTGAGGATATGGGACAGGAATTTTCCGGAACCCAAAGCTACCTCTTTGGCGTGGACACCTCGGATCCGCTGCTCCAGACACCGCAGAATGTGGAGGAGTACCGCTGGTACAATCAGACTCTCGCAGCCATGATGTCCATGCTGGCGGACGCTACGGCACAGACCGGCTGCAGGCCGTTATTACCGAAGTGCCGGACAAGAATAGGATGATGTTCGCTCCTATGGATTTATGGTGCTGTTCGATCTGCCGATCATTCAAAGAAAGGACGGCGTGTGTCTGGCGCTGCAGGTGAGCGAGGATACCTTCTATCTGATCGCCAACGCCTGTATGCTGGCGCCGTTTTTCCGCTGATCCGGAGAAACCCAATGTGGATCTGCTGGCTCTGGAGGAAGGGTACTTCGAGGACGGCAAGTGGGTTATGACCAGAAGGCTTAACGGAGACGAGTCCGCCTCTATGAATTTCGGCGAGCCTACACTGCTGAAGATCAAGCTGTTCTCCTATAAGTAGAAAAGAGGGCGTAAGAAGTAAAGCGTACAAGGATCCTGCCGGACGATTTGTGGTTGGCAGGGTCCTTTTTTAGAAGAAGTAGAAGAACCGGAAAAAGTCAGCCTGAAACAAAGAAATCTCCGGAATTCGTGAGGAAACCGGAGATTCTGTTGAGAACGCAGGGACGGCGCGCAACCGATGCAGAATCAGCACAGGATCGACGCGCAACCGATACAGATCCAGCCCAGAACCAGCGCGCAGCCGATTCAGGATCGGCGCAGGATTACCGCAGAATCAGATGCCGGGGGAGGCCGTCCACCATCATGGGGGAAAGCTCCGCCTGGATCAGCGGGCGGATATAGTGAATCAGTTCTTCGGTTACGTTCATGCCGTCTTCCGAGATCCAGTTTCGTGGAACTTTCTTTTCCTTATTGGCAATCTTGTGAACGTCCTCGCATCCGGTAATGCAGAGATAGGGATCCTCGGAAATCCGCTCTAAAACGGCAACTTTGCCGGATTCTCCCTCGAAGGCCGCTTTGACAGCGGCTCCGCCGACCTGGAAAGCCTCTGTCACATCCACCCGGGAAGTCATGTACGCGGCGCAGCGCTGCAGGGTGTTCAGTTCGATGGCCCGGGTTTTTACCGCGAGTTTTTCCGCGATCAGGTCCGCCAGGAATTTTCCGACGCCGGACAGCTGCTTGTGCCCGAAAGCATCGACAGCGCCTGCGCTTGTTTCCGAATCGGATTCCGCCAGTTCAAAGACATATTTGCCGTCCGCCGTGGTAATGCCTTCCGAGACGGCGATGACGACAGATTTCTTTTCCTGCAGCAGATCCTTTACCCGGGAGAGGAAGGCATCGGATCAAAGGGTACCTCCGGAAGACAGATCAGATCCACACCTTCGCAGTCCTCGCCCTTGGCGAGAGCCGCCGCTCCTGTCAGCCATCCGGCGTTTCGTCCCATGATTTCCATAATGGTAACGGAAGGAATGTCGTAGACCAGACCGTCCCGTATGATTTCCTTGGCAGTAGCGGCAATGAATTTGGCGGCGCTGCCGTAGCCCGGCGTGTGGTCGGTACAGGACAGATCGTTGTCGATGGTTTTTGGCACACCCATGAAGCGGATGTCGCTGCCGATCAGGTGGCCGTAATCCGAGAGCTTCTGAATGGTGTCCATGGAATCATTTCCGCCGATGTAAAAGAAAGCTTCGATCTCGAGCTTCTGAAGGAGGGAGAAGATCTGCTCGTAAATTTTGTGATCTTCCTTGATTTCGGGGAGTTTGTAGCGGCAGCTCCCGAGGAAGGACGAAGGGGTTCGCTTCAAAAGGTCGATGTCCAGATCCGAGCGGATGTGTTCCGAGAGATCTACATATTTATGTTCCAGAAGGCCGTGGATGCCGTAGCGCATTCCGTATATTTTCCCGGCGCCCCGGTCCTTTGCCGTCTTGAAAACGCCGGCAAGGCTGGAATTGATGACGGCAGTGGGGCCGCCGGACTGGCCGATGATGATATTTCTTTGCATGGTAAATCCTCCGTTTGGTTTTGATTATGCGTAGCGCTGGCAGCCTGTGAGCCAACGGTTCTGTGGTTTTCCGCGCCCGGAGCGGCAGCCGCGCCGGCGGGGAAAGCATTTTCCGCATCCCGCTTATCTTATCACAGTGGCGGGGGAGAATCCATAAAAAAAGAGAGACATAGGTATGTAAAAAACGGGGCTGTGTTTTGTCCTTCCGCCGGGGGCTTTGTTTCCGGTTGTTCTGAAAATACGGATGGGGTATAATGACAGAAAAACATCGTTTTTTGGGGGAGCGAAGGATGAGGATAGCCATTTGTGATGATGAAATTCTGGCGGCGAAGCAGCGGAAGGTTCTCAGGTACGGATCTTTACCTCCGGCGCGTCGCTGCTTCGGGAGATCGAGAATTATGATATCGTGTTCCTGGATCTTAGGATGCCGCAGATGGACGGGATCGACGTGGGAAAGGAAATTCTGCGACAAAATCCGGGCTGCCGGATCATTATCGCCAGCGGAGAGTGGGAAAGATTCAAGGAAGGCTATGTGATCCGGGCAGTGCGCTTTGTGACGAAACCCTTTGATGAGGAGGAGATCGCCGAGGCGTTGGCGGAGGCGTCCAACATGTGGCTGGGAGAGGGAGTCATTGAGCTTATTTTGAGAACCGAAAATTGGCTCTGAGGCAGAAGGAGATCCGCTATATTCTCTCCTATGACGGGTACGTGCGGATTTATACCGCAGATAGAATGTACCGGCGGGAAACCAGCCTGGAGAAAATGCTGGAGCTTCTGGATGAGAGACTGTTTGTGCGGATTGATCGGGGCACAGTCGTCAACATGGCCTATGTCGAGAAGGAAGAAGGGGATGCTTTTGTTCTGGAGGGTCAGAAATTCAGGATCGCCCGGCGCAGGCGTGAGGAAGTCCGGCGGGCGTACATTGATTTCAAACTGAAATACAGGGGGAGGATGGGAGTATGGCAGTAGTATTGTGGGGATATTTGGAGGAACTGATTCTGTATCATCTGGGAGCTTACGCCTGCTTTGATCTGAAAACGCGGATGCCCTGGCTGCAGATGGTCGGAGCCGGGGTGTGCGTACTGCTTGCCTGCGTATCCGACATCCCGTCTTCGATTACCTCTTACGGCGTGATGCTGTGCGTGGTGTTTTTCGCGCTGAAGGAGGAGTGGAAGAGGCGGTTCTGGCATGTAGGCGTTCTGTTTGTTCTGATCAGTGGAATGGGAGAAATTGTGGAACGGCTGGCAACGACATCTCGGTCCAGAATAAACTCCCATGCATGTTTCAGATTCAAAATCTTCTGTACATCAGTTGCAGTCATACCGGAAACTTTGCCGTTTTCTATGATTTCTTCTGTCTGTGGGAACGATGTAGCAACACCCTCTAAAACAGCCTGATCATAGATATTCATTTTCATATTGGCACGTGCAAATGCGATGTTGTTTACGACATCAACAGAAAGCTCGTCTTCTGAATATCCAACTGCGGCAAGTTGTTTTTCAATGCTGCGAAGGGATTTTCTGATTTCACGAGCTTCTCTGGCATTTCGAAGAAGCAGATTATATAGTTCTTCGGTATATACACCTACATAAGTAGACGTCTGCTTGACCCATTGGTTAAGACGCAGCTGCCTGAAAGCGTTCTCCTCGGCGGGATTTTGCTGCGCCGATTCGCAAGCGGCCTGCACCTTGTCGATGCCTACCGTAATACCGAGAGAGGGATTTGCTTTCTTCCGGACCTCCGGGTCTGTCCAATCAACCGTCAATCTGGATGCGGAGTCCGCCCACGATACCATTTTCTCGCTGAAAAAACTGATGGAAGGACGCACGACGATCATGGCGGCCCACAATGAGGAATTGATGAAGGCGGCGGATTGCGTGATCCGTCTGGAAAACGGAAAGATCATGAAACAGGAATAAGGAGGAGAGGAACTACTCCTTCGCGTACAGCCCGTGCTTCTGCCGATACTCTTTTGGGGTGCAGCCGTATTTTCCCTGAATTTCTGGAAAAAGAAACTGGTGTTGGAATATCCCACATGGTAGCAGATGTCGTTGACAGCCATACCGGTGTTGCGCAGAAGCCGGGCGGCCTGCTGCAGCCGCTGAGTCTGAATCATTTCCTTGAAGGAGGAGCCGGTGTGCTTCCGGATATAGGTGGACAGATAGTTGGGGTTCATGTGGAAAAATTCTGCGGTGGATTCCAGCGTGCAGCGCTGATAGTTGTTTTCAATATAGCGGACAATGGGGAAAATCGTATTGTTTCCGGTCTCCGTTGAGACCAGGGAATGCTCGAAAACGTTGATCAGTTCACAGACAATCAGCGTCATCAGGCTGTCCAGCATGTGGCTCGCGGCGATGGAGGGCGCATAATATTCACAGAGAAACTGGGTGGCAAAATCTGCCAGCCGGTTATTTTTCTGCGGGCGGAATACCAGATAATTATTGTGGGCGGCCTGGTTGTTCAGCGCTTCGATAAAAAAGGCGGAGAGATAATTGTCCTTTCCGATACGCTCGAAAAAGGCTGCATTCAGGTATTCTCTGGAAATCAGGAAATTGATCAGAATATCGTTCTCTTCGCAGCGGGATACCGCATGGGGAGCGTCCGTGTTGATCAGGACCATCTGTCCCTGCGACAGGGTGATATCCGTCCTGTTCACATATAAGGAGCAGGAGCCGGAGTAAACATAATTCAGTTCCAGCCAATCGTGCACATGGAGAGGAACCTCCTCGAAGCGGTCCTGTTTGATCACGGAGAAATTATAGTATTCCACCAGAATGTTTTTTTTCGCGGCGGTGCTGATATATGTCTGCGGATCATATACAAAACGGTAGCAGGGCTGTCCGCGGTCATAGCCTGCCACAGGCATGGCGGAATAGTCCATATGGATTCCGGAGAGGTGTTCTTCCTCCTCCGGCGTCAGTCTGCGAAGATACTGATCCAGGCCGTGTTTGTTCATATCGCTGCCTCCTCGATTTTCCTGCGGTCGCTGCAGAAACGCCTTTTCTTTCACGGGCCTGCCCGTAAAAACTTTCTGCTTTCACTATAAAATGTTTCCCCTGCCCGTCAAGAAAAAGATGAAGTTTCGTCGGTAAATGTGTAAGTATGGTTGATGAAACCGAAGGAAACATCATTTATAATCAGGTCATAAAAGCGAAGGAGGAGAGACGCAACGGGGAAATATAAAGGTTTTTTTTGGCCTGCTCTCATTGGAATGAAACATATGCCAAAGATCAGGGATTCGGCGTATTATGATGACGCCGGCGGCTATCGAAGAGCGGCGCTGGACGACAAACTGGCATTTTTCATCCAGCATCCTGTCTGGGAAGGGCATCCGGAGTACTTTATGAAGAACGGTTCTCCAAAGGAACTCTACGCGATTTCCGGCATGACGATAGAAAATATGCTGCGTCTGGCGGGCATGGGACAGCAGGCGATGAACGTTACGGAGGGATTTAATTATCTTGTAGAGCAGAGAGCCAGGGGAAACGTTCACTTTATCAGCGGGCTCTATCCGGAGAGCGAAAGAAAAAAGGATCCGGAGAAAGAAAAGACGCGAGGTCTGTTATACCAGGGGAAAGCCGGAAAGCCCCTGGCTGTAGTCATTGCCGGAGGAGGTTTTGCCGGCGTGGCTTCTTACGTGGAAGCAATTCCGATCGCGATGGAACTGCACAGAAGAGGGTACAGCGCTTTTGTTCTCGTCTATCGCGTAAACAAAGAACTGCATCAGACCGAACATCAGGCGAAGGGAGAGGAGGCAGCAAGGGATGTGATTCCGGCGGTACGATGGCTGATAGACCATCAGAAAGAATACGGCTATACGATGGATGGGTTCTCCATGTTTGGTTTTTCGGCAGGGGGATTGATGACGACAGCTTACGCTTTTTCTGATTACAACGATTGCTGTCACAGATATCGCCTTCCCAGACCGGCGGCGATCTTTCCCATTTACGGCCTGCACTGGGAGATTCGGGTTCACGACGAGGATAAGGGACTGGCGGTATTTTCCAGAGTGGGGCGCGACGATCCTACCGGATTTGCGGCAGTGGAGGATAAGATCCCCTATCTGAAAGAAGAACTGGGAGAAGAGAATGTGGATATCATCATGTATGATAAACTGGGCCACGGTTTTGGACTGGGAGACGGCACGGCCGCGGAAGGCTGGCTGCCGGAGGCGGTTGCATTCTGGGAAAAACATCGGTAGGAAAAATAGTGATATTAAGGAGGTTGACAAATGAACACGAAAAACAATCAAAAAGTACGACTGTCAGAGAAACTGGGATTATTCATGGTGTACGCCGGCAATATTCCCTGATGACATTGCTGTCAGCGTATTTCCTGATTTATTACACGACGGTGGTGGGGCTGGATCCTATGGGCCTGTCCACTCTGTTCCTGATTTCAAAGGTGGTGGATGGAGCCAGCGACCCGGTTATGGGATTTATCATGGACAGATTCCCCGTGACGAAGAGAGGCAAGTTCCGTCCTATGCTGGTTCTCGGGACGATCATCTGCGTTATTAACTACATATTGCTGTGGTTCGGCGCGGCCTGGAGTCCGGTGGGAAAATACGCCATCGTCTATGTCACCTATCTGCTCCTGGGCTGGACGTTCGATATCATGGACATTTCCAAGAACAGCCTGGTTCCGGTTATGAGTGCAGACAGCAAGGAGAGAAACAGCCTGTCCCTGTTTGCCGCTCTGGGAACCATGGCGGGAGCCGCTGTGCTGGGCGTTGTGTCTCCTCTGATCGTAGCGGAAGCCACCCTGGAAAATTACTACATCCTGATCTTCGGCTCCATGGCAATGGTTGATCCGGAAAAATTAACGAAAATAAACTTTTTTCCCGGCATCACAGAGTGCTTTTATCAATTCACGCTGAACAGCCGGAAGTTCGATGTCAGTACGGTCTCCTTTGCGGAATCCCGGTAAATTGACACCCATCTCCTCTCCTTCCAAACTTGGAGATATACCGCCTGCAAATATAACTACATCAGCATCTTTCACTTTTGCTACCGTGTTTTTAATGTTGACTTCTTCTTTAAATCCAAGATCGAAATTCAACTGTGCGTCTCCACTAAAGTATTGGAAGCGGATTTCTATATCGTATGGCTTGCCGGCTTCTGCATGCATGGCGTAAGCTTGTCCCCTGCCCCCATGTTTGTTGGTGAATTTCTTTACTTCTTCACCATTTATCAATAATTGTGTAGCTCCACAACTATAGAAGTTGAAAATAACCTCTCCTGTTTCCTGGGGGGTGAACACACTTTGATAGACGGCCGAGAAATCGGTCAGGTTCACACCGGGAGCAAATACGGTGGCTCCGGAAGTGCAAAGACGGAACGGTGTGGTAAGTTGTGCGGTGGCTACCGCATTTCCTTCATATTCCTTGTTGTTCCAATAGTGGGCGGAGAATCCTGGACCTTCTTTAGAAGTACACTGGCTGAAAACGCTTCTGATTAATGAGCGCTCCACCCAGCTGCAACCTTGTTCATAGATCAGTTTGTCGTTCTCTCCCATGGCTGAGCGGATACCTTCCAATAAGGTGATCGTATGTTTGGGAGTACCGTTATAATTACCCCATTGCATCACAGAATCATTTGCGTTAGGTCCCATGACGGCGATGGTTTGTCCACCGCGTTTCAGTGGCAGGATATTATTTTTGTTCAGTAACAGCGTCATTGATTTGCGTGCTATATCTAGTGACAGGGAATCATGTTCTGCCGAGCAAACCACTGAATAAGGAATTTTAGTCCATTCCACTTTGTCAGGATCATCCATTTCCCCCAATTCAAAGCGTGCTTTTAATAATCGTTTTACGGATACATCAATGTCCTTTTCACTGATTAATCCTTTTTTAGCGCTTTCTACCAATGCTTTATAACTGGAACCACATTCCAGATCCGTACCGCTTAATACTGCGGCGGCAGAGGCCGATTCAGCATCCGGATGTGTTTTGTGTCCTTTTTCCCGATAGAAATCGTCAATAGCGCCACAATCTGAAAGTACAATGCCGTCATATCCCCAGTCTTGACGGAGAATTTGCATCAGCAGGCGGTCACTTCCGCAACACGGATCACCTTCCAAACGGTTATAGGCACACATTACCTCCTTTACTTTTGCTTCTTTTACTAATGCTTCGAAAGGTACAAGATAAGTTTCATGCAAGTCACGCGGTTTGATATTTTCCGCATTGAACTCATGACGATTCCATTCCGGCCCTGAATGGACGGCAAAGTGTTTGGCACAAGCGTGTATTTTATCGTATTTTTGATTAGCATCCATGCATTGCAATCCTTTTACCACATTTACCCCCATGACACTTGTCAGATAAGGATCTTCCCCATACGTTTCAATACCTCTCCCCCATCTGGGATCGCGATAAATATTGACGGTGGGTGTCCACATGGTCAGGCCTTGATACCGTTCGTAGCTTCCCGCCGCCGAGTATGCGGCATTTTTGGCCCGGGCTTCATCCGAAACTGCGGTATAGATGGTATGTATGGCATCGGGCTCAAAAGAGGCCGCCATACCTATAGGCTGAGGAAAGACGGTGGCCAGTCCGCTCCGTGCCACTCCGTGCAAGGCTTCGTTCCACCAATTATAAGGTTTAATGCCTATCTTTCGACAGGTTTGGAGTTGTCCATCATTAAGGCAACTTTTTCTTCTAGAGTAAGTTGTTGCAATAAATCCTCTGCCGTTCTTCGGGAGATAAACTGCTGTCTTTATAAGCCGGTTGATTGTTACAGCCGCTTAGCATCACAAGGGAAGCAAATAAATATAGAATTTTGTTTCTCATAGTAAAATGGTAAAAATGATTAGTTACACGGCAAAAATAGAATAATTATGAAAAAAGTCCGTGTATTTTTTGATTAAAAAGGTGGAAGATATTGTTTTTTATACAAAAAGGTGGGATAGATATAAAAAGTTTCCGGCCGGATACATCGTACCGACCGGAAACGTATGAGATACAGCAAATAATGACTATTTATATTCTGCCCAATCTATCAGGCGCATATCCCCTTTCTTGGCCAGCGTATCATGCATAGCCAATGCAGCCGGAATACAATGAGGAGTTTGTCCTTTGGAAGACATTTTTACATAATCCCAAAGAATGTTCTTATAATCCGGATGTGCACAATTTTCGATGATAGCTTGGCGCGTTCTACCGGCTCTTGCCGCGTAAGTCGGCAACACCTTGTTCAGTAATAAGGATATTGACATCGTGTTCACTGTGATCTTCGTGAGAACCATAGGAACGATGGCACTGATTTTTCCTTCTTTTGCCACAGACGGGCAAGTAAAGATGGAAATATAGGCATTGCGGGTAAAGTCACCTGAGCCACCAATACCATTCATCATTTTGGTGCCGCTGATGTGAGTAGAATTTACATTACCGTAAATATCTGCTTCGATGGCTGTATTGATAGATATAACACCAAGACGACGGATAATTTCCGGGTTGTTTGAGATTTCAGACGGACGCATGACCAGTTTGTCACGGAAGAAGTCGATATCATCATAAATACCTTGCAGACATTCGTTGGTGACAGTCAATGAACAGGTACTTCCAAATTTTACACGTCCTTGGCGAATCAGGTCCACCACTGCGTCTTGTAATACTTCCGTATACATTTCGAAGGCGGGAATTGTTTTGTCTCGTCCCAAAGCACCCAATACGGCATTAGCAATGTTACCTACTCCACTCTGTAATGGCAGGAAGCTTGCAGGAATAATACCCCGTTTCATGTCAGCTGCCAGGAAGTCGGCAACATTTTGTCCAATCTGGTCGGTGATAGGATCCGGTGCGGTAAATGAACGGGCCTGGTCAGGGGTGTTTACTTCCACTACGCCGATGATTTTTTCGGGTCTACCTGTACATAAGGCAGACCGATACGGTCGCTGGGTTTGTAAATAGGAATTTCACGACGGTAAGGCGGGTCAAGCGGTTCATAAACATCGTGCAGGCCCATACCGTTTTTACTGTGGGCAGCGTTCAATTCGATAATCACTTTATCTGCCAGACGTGCAATAGTCGGTGCAATTCCACCGGCGGCTGTCAGATAAACTTTGCCGTCGGGAGTGATTTCACACGCTTCCAGAATAGCGACATCTACTTTACCCATGAACCCGTAACGTACCTCCTGTGCCATTTGTGACAGATGGATATCGTTGTATGCTATTTCGCCGTTATTTACGGCTTTGCGGAAATCGGGGTTGGTGGTGTAAGGAGCACGGTAACGGATTGCCTTGACCCTGGATAAGATGCCGTCTGTAGCATCTCCTGTAGAAGCACCGGTAAAGATACTAATTTGAAAAGGGTTACCTTTGGCATGTTCTTCTTCTGCTATTTTTGCGACTTCGGGTGTTACGGCTTTCGGTGTTCCTGCCGGAGTAAAGCCGCTGAGTCCAATGTTGTAGCCATGCTTGATATAGCTGGCTGCTTCGGCTGCGGAAATAATATTAAATCCCATGATATTCAATGTGTTATTCTTATTAGTATAGTTGTTATTAATATTTGCGATTAAAAATCTCTGAATAAATAAAAGCACGTCGTGCCTCTTCTTTAGTACTCAGTCTTATAGGAGTCCGGTCTTCCCTTTTGTTCTCTTTCCGGGGTGAATCTGTTGGTTTCTTGACCATCGGCTGATGCTGCATGCGGGGAGTCTGAGGTGTGCGGACTGTTTGAACGGAAGAAACAGGAAGGTCCTCCTCTATGTTCTCCTGCTCTATTTCAGGAAATATATCTGCAAGCACTTTCTTTGGAGAAGGTGTTTTCTTCTCTTTGCCTGTTTTTGAGATTTGTTGCACGATGGCTGCAACAATGATTATTATAAATATGATAACCTGAATGATATCCATACTTTCCTTATTATATAATGAATGCTCAAAGTTAGAAAAATATTTCATAACTAACTCTATAAAAGGGCATAAAAAAAGGAAGAGAACTTCACAGTTGTCTTCCCCTATTTTTTTAACCTAAACCTTAACTATGAAAAAATCTAATGTTTTTCGGAAGCAAATATGCGAATTATAATAATACGTTGGTAACGTTAACGGTTTTTTTTGTTCACTGGTTATAATTATTTAACAGTTAAATGCATAATTCTCTTATAATATTCAATTTTCGGCTCTTTTATTCGTTTAATTTGTCGGTAACTCCGTATCTTTGCCTACGAAACCATAAAACAGAGAAAATATGAAAGAAACAACAGGAGCAGACTTTAAATCTGCAACTGATTCCGAAAACAAGAAATTGTTTATTGAAACTTACGGATGCCAGATGAATGTTGCTGATAGTGAAGTGATTGCTTCTATTATGCAAATGGCAGGCTACCATGTATGCGAAACATTGGATGAAGCGGATGCTGTATTTATGAATACCTGTTCCATTCGCGACAATGCAGAACAAAAGATTCTGAACCGTCTGGAGTTTTTCCATTCTATGAAGAAAAACAAACGCCGGAATCTGATTGTCGGTGTGTTGGGCTGCATGGCAGAACGTGTAAAAGATGATTTGATCGAGAACCATCATGTAGATCTTGTCGTAGGACCGGATGCCTATCTCACTTTGCCCGATTTGGTCGCTTCGGTGGAAGCGGGGGAGAAAGCCATTAATGTGGAGCTTTCTACTACAGAAACCTATCGTGAGGTAATTCCGTCCCGTATTTGCGGCAATCATATCTCCGGGTTTGTATCCATTATGCGTGGTTGCAATAATTTCTGTCATTATTGTATTGTACCGTATACCCGTGGGCGTGAGCGCAGCCGTGATGTGGAAAGTATTCTGAATGAGGTGCGTGACTTGGCAGACAAAGGTTATAAAGAAGTAACGTTGCTGGGACAGAATGTGAATTCTTATCGTTTTGAGAAAGAGGGTGAAATAATTACTTTCCCGATGCTGCTCCGCACAGTGGCCGAGGCGGTTCCGGACATGCGTGTTCGTTTTACCACTTCACATCCCAAGGATATGAGTGATGAAACCTTGCAAGTCATTGCGGAAACGCCTAATGTATGCAAGCATATTCATTTACCGGTACAGAGCGGCAGTTCGCGCATATTGAAGCTGATGAACCGCAAATATACCCGTGAGTGGTATTTGGAAAGGGTAGCGGCTATTCGCCGTATCATTCCCGATTGTGGTCTGAGTACTGATATTTTCTCCGGCTATCATTCGGAAACGGAAGAAGATCATCAGGAATCTCTATCCTTGATGCGTGAGTGTGCGTACGATTCCGCCTTTATGTTTAAATATTCCGAACGTCCCGGAACATATGCTTCCAAGCATCTGCCGGATGATGTACCGAAGAGGTTAAGATACGCCGGCTGAATGAAATCATTGAATTGCAGAACCGTCTTTCTGCCGAAAGTAATGCCCGTGATGTAGGCAAGACCTCGAGGTGATGGTAGAAGGTGTTTCCAAGCGTTCCAGAGAGCAGCTTTTTGGCCGTACACAGCAAAACAAGGTGGTGGTCTTTGATCGTGGGAATCATCGTATCGGTGATTTTGTCCATGTACGCATTACTGAAGCCAGTTCGGCCACATTGAAAGGAGAAGAGGTGTTCTGATGGGGAGAAAAGAAGAATATAAGGAAAAGAACTTGCAATATTTGCAAGTTCTTTCTACACAGGAAGGTATTTGTCCTTTACCTTGTAATATGTTTTATAAAGTATTGCAGACAGGTACGGGTACAGTTTCACCTACAATCCGAAGTATTGTCACCGTTCATTATCGGGGAAGTCTGATAAACGGAAAAGAGTTTGATAATTCCTATGACCGTAACTGCCCCGAAGCTTTCCGGCTGTGTGATGTCATAGAGGGATGGCAGCTGGCGCTTCAACGTATGCATGTAGGAGATAAATGGGTGGTTTATATTCCTTATACTATGGGATATGGCAACCGTACAAGCGGGCCGATTCCTGCTTTCTCTACATTAATATTTGAGGTGGAACTGCTGGGCATTGCATAATGCCTCCGGTTATCGGTTATGCAGTCTGTCATTCATCCGGTCTTCGTAACCGTCACGATATTTCTTTTCGGGCATAACAATCCATAAGATATATAGACAATAATGCCCGAAAAGGCTGTGAAAACCGTGGCAAATGAATAGATAATGCGCACTACCGTAACATCCCAGCCAAAATAATCGGCCAGTCCCGCACATACTCCGGCTAGCATTCTGTTGTTGGAACGGGTCAGTTTTTTATTTTCCATTTTCGTTTCTTTTTAAGTTATCTGCACAAAATGTAGGAAAAGTAAAAACGAATTATTAACTTATACTCTTAAAAGTACTTAAAGGATAGTCCTTCTCATTCAATTTATTTGTTATTTTGCAGCAAATTAGGGCAAAAAGTGGATATACTCAAAATAAATACTTGTCCGTTGTGCGGCGGAAAACATTTGGGACATGCAATCACTTGTACGGATCACTATGCTTCGGGTGAACAATTCAATTTGGTTCGCTGCGATGATTGTGGCTTTATTTTTACACAAGGTGCACCCGTGGAAGCGAGATAGGGCGATATTATGAGACCCCCGATTATATTTCACACACTGATACCCGCAAGGGGCTGATGAACCGTGTATACCATGAGGTACGCAAGTATATGCTGTCACGCAAAGCCAAGCTGATAAAACGGACATCCGGTTTGAGTAAAGGTACTTTGTTAGACATAGGTACCGGTACCGGATATTTCAGTAATGCTATGAAGGAGCGCGGATGGCGGGTGAAAGCGATAGAGAAAAGTCCGCAGGCGCGTTCGTTTGCCAAAGAGCATTTTGAATTGGATGTAGATACGGAGGATGCTTTGGCGGGATATGCCGATCATTCTTTTGATGCCATAACTTTATGGCATGTGATGGAGCATCTGGAGCATCTGAATGAAACGTGGAAGAAATTATTCAAGCTGTTGAAAGAGAGGGGAGTATTGATAGTGGCTGTGCCTAATCCCAGTTCGTATGATGCGGAAAAGTATAAGGAATGGTGGGCGGCATACGATGTGCCTCGTCATTTATGGCATTTTACACCTTCCGTCATGCAACAATTCGGTGTCAAGCATGGTTTTAAATTAGCGGAACAGCATCCGATGCCTTTTGATGCTTTTTATGTATCCATGTTGACGGAAAGATATAAAGGCAGCCGTTTGTCCTTTTTGAAGGGAATGTGGACGGGCCTGTTGGCCTGGTTCAGTTCACTGGCGAAAAAAGAACGCAGTAGTTCAATGATTTATGTATCAGAAAGAAGTGATTATGGGAAAAAAATCAGGGTCCTTTTTCGATATGCAGTTCATTACCTCCAGCATCAGTACAATGCTGGTGTTGCTCTTGTTGGGGATGGTGGTATTCTTTGTGCTGTCTGCCAATAACTTATCCAAGTATGTACGCGAGAACATCAGTTTCTCCGTACTCATCAGCGATGATATGAAAGAAGCGGACGCTTTGAAATTCCAGAAAAAATTGAATGAGGAACCTTTTGTGAAAGAAACTTCCTATATATCGAAGGAGCAGGCGTTGAAAGAGCAGAGCGAAGCGATGGGTACAGACCCGGCTGAATTCTTGGGATATAATCCTTTTACAGCTTCTATTGAAATAAAACTGAATGCCGATTATGCCAATTCGGACAGCATTTCTTGGATAGAGCAGAAAATTATGCAGAACAAGAAAGTAATGGAAATCAACTATCCCCAGGATTTACTGGATGCAGTGAACAGCAATATACGGAAAATCAGTTTTTTGCTATTGGGACTGGCTGCGCTGCTTACCCTTATTTCTTTTGCGCTGATTAATAACACCATCCGTCTGGCCATTTATTCCAAACGTTTTCTGATTCATACCATGAAACTGGTAGGGGCAAGCTGGGGATTTATCCGTCGTCCTTTTTGGTGCGGAATATATGGATAGGGATACTGGCCGCTGCATGGCAGATGCGGCATTGATAGGAATGGCCTATGCGTTGGTAAGATATGAACCCGAATTGATTGAGATTATTACCCCTATGACCATGCTTATGGTAATGGTTCTGTTTTTGTGTTTGGTGTGGTTATTACCTTTATGTGTGCATATATATCAATCAACAAATACTTGCGCATGAAAGCTAGTGCGTTGTATTACATTTAATAATAAAAGGATATGGATAGACAAAAATTCGCCTTTGATAAAACTAATTTTATATTGCTTGCCATAGGTATGGCAGTGATTATTGTCGGTTTTCTGCTGATGACAGGACCTAGTTCGACAGAAGGATATTTTGAGCCGGATATTTTTAGTGTACGTCGCATCAAAGTGGCGCCCGCAGTTATGTTTCTTTGGCTTTATCTTTATGATTTATGGCATTGTCCGCAAGCCAAAGGACAAGACAGAAGTGGTTAACTCTTGATTTTTTTAATTTTTTAATTCTCAATTTTTATTTAAAGAATGGAATGGTTTGAGGCATTGATCCTTGGTGTGCTCCAAGGATTGACAGAGTATTTGCCGGTCAGCAGTAGTGGTCATCTGGCTATCGGTTCGGCATTGTTTGGCATACAAGGGAAGATAATCTGACTTTTACCATAGCAGTGCATGTGGCTACGGTACTCAGTACTTTGGTTATATTATGGAAAGAAATAGGCTGGATATTCCGTGGCTTGTTCAAGTTTGAGATGAATGCGGAGACAAAATATGTGATCAATATCCTGGTATCCATGATTCCTATCGGCATTGTGGGTGTGTTTTTTAAAGATTATGTGGAAGAAATTTTCGGTTCCGGCTTGCTCATTGTAGGTTGTATGCTGTTATTGACAGCTTTGCTTCTTGCTTTCTCTTATTATGCAAAACCTCGTTTGAAAGAGAACATCAGCATGAAGGATGCGTTTATTATAGGTCTGGCACAGGCTTGTGCCGTGATGCCGGGATTATCCCGTTCGGGTACTACCATTGCTACCGGTTTGTTGTTGGGAGACAACAAGGCGAAACTGGCTCAGTTCTCTTTCCTGATGGTGATTCCTCCTATATTGGGTGAGGCGTTGCTGGATGGTATGAAGATTGTAAAAGGAGCTGCAGCCGGCACATCAGATATATCTGTATTGTCATTGGTTGTAGGTTTTCTGGCAGCTTTCATATCGGGCTGTGTAGCTTGTAAGTGGATGATTAATATTGTGAAGAAAGGTAAGTTGATTTATTTTGCTATCTATTGTGCCATAGCCGGTGCCGTTACGATAGCGTGCACATTGATGTAATTGGATGAATTTTAAAGAAGGAGAAGTATTATACTTTGATAAACCGCTGAAATGGACCTCATTTGCAGTGGTGAACAAGATAAGATACCATATTTGCCGCAAACTGGGCGTGAAGAAAATAAAAGTGGGACATGCCGGGACATTAGACCCGCTGGCTACCGGGGTGATGATTATTTGTACAGGCAAGGCAACGAAACGCATCGAAGAGTTCCAGTATCATACCAAAGAATACATTGCCACCTTGCAGTTGGGGGCTACCACACCTTCATTCGACCTGGAGAAGGAGATAGATGCTACCTATCCTACGGAACATATCACCCGCGAGTTGGTAGAGGAAGCCTTGCAGCGTTTTATCGGCAGGATAGAACAGATTCCGCCTGTTTTCTCGGCTTGTAAGGTAGATGGTAAACGCGCTTACGATTTGGCTCGAAAAGGTGAGGATGTGGAGTTGAAAGCCAAGACGTTGATTATAGACGAGATAGAGTTGCTGGAATGTAATCTGCCTGAGATTAAAATCAGGGTAGTGTGCAGCAAGGGCACTTATATCCGTGCATTGGCCCGTGATATTGGCGAAGCTTTGAATAGCGGTGCTCATTTGACAGGGCTGATACGTACGGGTGGGGGATGTGAGACTGGAAGACTGTTTGTCGGTGGAAAGTTTTCCGGAATGGCTTGACCAACAAGAGATTGAAGAAGTTATAAACGAATAAGGAGAGATAAGATGAAACTGTCGCAATTTAAATTTAAACTGCCGGAGGATAAAATAGCTTTGCATCCGGCTAAGTATAGAGATGAGTCGCGCCTGATGGTTGTTCACAAATCAACAGGTAAGATTGAACACAAGGTATTCAAGGATATCCTGGACTATTTTGATGATAAAGATGTGTTTATCTTTAATGATACGAAAGTTTTCCCTGCGCGTTTGTATGGAAATAAGGAAAAGACCGGTGCCCGTATCGAGGTATTTTTGTTGCGCGAGCTGAATGAGGAACTTCGCTTGTGGGATGTGCTGGTAGATCCTGCCCGTAAGATCCGTATCGGTAACAAGCTTTATTTTGGTGACGATGATTCCATGGTGGCCGAAGTGATTGACAACACCACTTCCCGCGGACGTACCCTGCGTTTCCTGTATGACGGCTCTCACGACGAGTTCAAGAAAGCATTGTATGCGTTGGGAGAGGCTCCGCTGCCCAGTTTCATCCGTCGTCCGGTAGAAGAGGAAGATGCCGAACGTTTCCAGACTATCTTTGCCAAGAACGAAGGGGCTGTGACAGCTCCCACTGCCGGACTTCATTTCAGCCGCGAGTTGATGAAGCGTATGGAAATCAAAGGTATAGACTTTGCTTTTGTGACGATGCATGCCGGACTGGGTAATTTCCGCGAGATTGATGTGGAGGACCTTACCAAGCATAAGATGGATTCGGAGCAGATGTATGTCAATGCGGATGCGTGCCGTATTGTGA
>ENA-OQCX01000520-OQCX01000520.1-human-gut-metagenome-genome-assembly--contig:-NODE-520-length-19918-cov-2.347683_pt1 | contig 19918 bp, 30 predicted proteins | sample MGYA00242762_ERZ504587 | MGnify/ENA primary metagenome ERZ504587 (study PRJEB26092, sample SAMD00036337) | human gut metagenome | host: Homo sapiens | study: EMG produced TPA metagenomics assembly of... | reverse complement strand
TTATGGATAACTCACTATTCCTTAGAGCCTTGTTTCGCTATTCGTACCCGTTTGTCGCATTTTCGGGCATGGTTACGAACAAGTAACGTAGCGGCGTCAGGATTTGGCTTCGGCAGGGATTGTAATGCTTCACGGATTATCGCCACTTCAACCAAAACCCTTGTAACTCAATTCTATCACTATATCTTTCCGCATTTCACTTTTTTGTAGTAACTTTGCAGCGTTAATAAGAGAGAAAACAATAAAAGATGTTCAACCGCTTTCCGAAACGCGGAAAGCAAAAAAAGAAGACGATTATGAAAAAGAATGAAAATGAAATTTTTATGTTACAGTACCGCATCAAACGCTATCAGGCAATGGGTAACGGAACTATGTGCCAAACTTTAAACGGCAAACTGCAAAAACTGCTTGCAAAGCAAGCTGCCATGACCATGTAAATTACACCTTTAAATAAAATGAACGGGGGCGGGAAATTTTCATTTCCTGCCCTCTTCTTTTACAAGCCTCCTGCCTATACGGGATAATAGGATGTTATGATTCCACAATATCTTTTCCGAAAGGTGCCAACGCCAAAGCGGCAAGTTTAAAATGCTGCATCCCGAAAGGAATACCGATGACGGTGATACACAGCAATACGCCGAAGCCCAAATGCGAAAGGCAAATCCATATTCCTCCCAGAAAAATCCACAATACATTCATCAGTATGTACAGACAGCCTCCCGAACGCTCTCCGTTGCGCACCTCTTTGCCAAAAGGCCACAGGGCAAGACCCGCCATCTTCATTGTTTGCATACCGAAAGGAATGCCGACGATTGTAATCATCATCAGCAAACTGGCAATCATATACTCCACGGCAGTAAGTATACCGCCGAACACCAGCCATAAAACATTCATCAGACAACCCATTGCATTACATTTTTACGTTCTACATTGCAAAGATACCATTCTTTTGGTCTTAAGCGAATAATAAGAATTTATTTATATCAGGAACATGTCTTTTATTCATCGAATTACCAGTCACTAAATTCAAAACTCAGCTGTTCCCAAACACCTTTTTCATCACTTTCTTCACGAGGGTTGGATACGGAAAGGCCTATCAGACGGATAGGATGATGTTCGTAATCAACCTCCCTCAACAGTTGTTTCGCCAACGGCAGGATCACATCGAGTGCCGTCAATTCCCTGGACTGCGTAACGCTGCGGGTAATCTGGCTGAAATCGTGGAACTTGATTTTCAACGTCAGCGTATTCCCCCGGAAGTTCTTATGTTCCAGACGGGTAACCAGTTCCACCGCAGTATGATACAACTCAATAATGACCGACGACCGTCGGTTAATATCCTTCTCCAAAGTATGTTCACACCCCACAGACTTACGAATGCGCACCGCTTCTACAGGACGAAGATCTATCCCGCGCGCAAAATCATAATAGATGTTTCCCACCTTACCAAACTCGCGCAACAGCATCGCTTGCGAACAGGCACGCAGTTGCTCTCCGGTATGTATCCCCAAAACATGCATCTTCCTTGCCGTCACCGGACCCACTCCCCAGAAACTCTCTATCGGCAGATGTGCTATAAATTCCAAAGCCTGGTCGGGATGAATGGTACACAAACCGTCGGGTTTACGGTAATCGGATGCTATCTTGGCAAGAAACTTATTGTAGGAAACTCCGGCAGAGCCACCAGACTCAGCCGCTCGCGCACTTTCCGTTTGATTTCTCTGGCTATATCCACAGCCAGAAGAATACCCGGCTTATTTTCCGTCACATCCAGAAACGCCTCATCCAAAGAGATAGGTTCTATGACATCCGTATATTCATGGAATATCTCATGAATTTGACGGGACACCGATTTATAGACGTCCATACGCCCCGGAATAAAAATAAGCTGCGGACACAGCCGTTTTGCCTTCTGTGACGACATTGCCGACCGCACCCCGAACCGACGGGCTTCATAGCTGGCGGCAGCTACCACACCACGCTCTTCCGCATGCCCCACCGCTACGGGTTTGCCACGCAGTTCCGGATTGTCACGCTGTTCTACGGAAGCATAGAAAGCGTCCATATCAATATGTATAATCTTACGTTCGGTCATTACCTTGCCAACTACCGATACAAAGATACACTAATTTTTGTTCATTCGCAGTATGCGCCGGTAGACATAAACAAAAGCGGGAATGAGGAATAAATCTGCAAAAATCCAGCAGTCGGGTCACCGAAGCAAACAGCGATATAGCCGAACGCCGGAACTGCCAGCAAACTGATCAGGATACGGGCTATCATTCGGAAACACCCGAAAGCATAGCCAAATTGGTATAACCTACTCCCTGAATTGTATAACGCAAAATACAAAGCAAACCAAGTATCGGGAAGAAAGAGACAGATATATGCAGGAAAAGCTCCGCATCTTTCAGAATTTCCACTTCCGAAGCCTCTACAAACAATAGAGTAAACGTTTTGGCTCCAACCATCAGCACTGCAAAAGTGAACGCCCAGTAGACTATCATCATCAGCGCGCTTGCCTTGACACCCTGCCATATACGTCCGGGCTTGCCTGCACCGTAGTTTTGTCCGCTATAAGTGGCCATCGCCATGCCCAAGCTCTCGAAGGGACACATAAAGAACATCTTGATACGCATGGCAGCCGTAAAAGCCGCTACACATGCCGTACCCAACGCATTGTTGGCACTCTGCAGCATAATACTGCCGATAGCGGTAATGGAAAACTGCAATCCCATAGGCACTCCGATATACATCAGCGTCCGTGCCAGCGCACTGTCGAATTTACGTTCGGCAGGAGTGGTTCTCAGAATTTCAAAACGTTCCATCATATAGATGTAGCAAAGCACTGCCGATACTCCTTGAGAAAAGACTGTAGCGATTGCCGCTCCCGCCACACCCCAGTCCAAAACAAGAATGCAAAACAAGTCAAGCAGAATATTCAGGACGGTGGAAAAGAGCAGAAACCAGAACGGTGTCTTGCTATCACCCAAAGCACGTATAATGCTGGACAACAAATTATAGAAGAAGGTACAGGGGACGCCTATAAAAGTTACAAGCAAATAATAATAAGCTCCGGTGGAGATATTGTCCGGCGTACGCATCATGCGCAAAATATCTGCACAACAGATGCTTGTTACCACGGCAAGCACCACCGACATCACCGCAGCCAGTTGCAAGCTGACCGCCACATAACGGCGCATTGTAATATAATCCCTCGCTCCGAACTTCTGTGCCACCGGAATGCCGAATCCTCCGCAACATCCGTTGCAGAAACCGAGTATCAGGAATATAACTGATGTACTCGCACCGACAGAAGCCAGTGCATTTATCCCCAAAAATTTACCGACAATTGCAGCATCCACCAACGAATAGGTCTGTTGCAGCAAATTACCCAACAATAAAGGCAAAGTGAAATTAAATATGAGCGGAAGAGCCCGTCCTTCCGTCATTTCTCTTGATGTTGCCATACAATCTAATCCCCGAAACTCGACGCAAAATTAGTAAAAGAAATGCTGAGGGAAATTGATACATATCAAAAGATACGAAAAATACGGAACGTGAATAAAGAGTCGCTTACAACCCGGTCGTTTTCTTCAGTACGGAGCTGTGAGCCAGATAGTCGGGAGCCTCGGCATAGATATACATCACGCTTCCCCCTTTAATGGCGTCGATAATAGGGCGGCTGAACTTTTGCGGAACAGCCGGACAACCGAAACTCCGTCCCAAACGCCCTCCCCTGCTTGCAACCGAAGGATCGGCATAAGCAGCTCCATGTACACAATGGCACGCTCGCGGGCACGGTCGTTAATGCCTTTTTCCAACCCGTTCAGGATGAGGGAATATCCGTTCCTGCCTTGATAGGTTGTTTCTGTCAGATAGAATCCCAGGGAACTTTTATAAGATCCGTATTCATTGGAAAATGAAGTGGCATACTTGTCACCGCTGTTTTTTCCGTGCGAGACGACCGATGAGAAAAGCAGCCTGCGCTGCTTCATATCGAACACGAAAAGACGCTTCTCGGTAGAAGGACGTGAAAAATCAATCAGAGTCAGTACATCCCGTTTACGGTCTGCTATTTTATGATAGCCCGTTACTGCCTGGCGGAAAGCTTTCAACTCACTACCCCTTCCAATTGCATGGAACGATACAAATCGGCACATACTGCCGATTCTTCCGCCAACGAAACATCCGGCTTATCCGTCATGCAGGTAGCAGGTCTGTTTCCCAAAAACAGGAAACAGGGAAAAAACATAAATAAAAAAGAGAGGCAAAATCTCAACATAACTATCCGACCTGAAAAATACCGGCGGCAAAGTTAGCACTTTCCACCCATACGACTATCATACAGATAGTTAAAAAAGAAAGTAATCATTCGATAACAACTACTAAAGAACGCTCCGTCGGTGCCCAGTCAAATACAAACTTAGCATGTGAAGTAGCATTTCGCACACACATGTGCGAACGCGGCGTAGTACCCAGCGACCAGCTATACTCAATCATGGCTGTGCGCGGAACATTCACCGGTACTCCATGAATATAGGCTCCGTTGGTAAAACGGCTGGCATAAGGCGCATATCCGCCCGTTGCCGCAGAGCCGTCTTTCAGAAAGACCATGCGCGATTTCTTCTGTTGCAGTAAATACATGCCCAGCGGCGTTTCCTGTGCATAAGGCGGTGCATGCCGTCCTGTCGTTGCGGGATTCATGCTGCGGATTTTCCATTCACCTTTATCCATGCGCTCCAACGTAGCGATATTCTGGTCAAGACGGTCTACGAAAATAACATGATTAAAGACAGTGCTGTCCGCCAGCAGCTTCAAATAACGGCGGGGAACCAGCCACTCATCCTCCAGCGTAATAGGAAGAATACGGCTGAAACCGCCTTCCTCACCCAGCAGGTAAGCCAACGTCCCATCCCTGCCATAACGTTCGGGCACCAACGTATCTCCCGGCAAATACAAGGGAACGGACTGATAACGCTCCACCCCAAGCGTATCCGCCACACGGCGATAGGCATTACGCACGAACTTACGCACCAAAGGGGCTTCCCGATTCAGATTCTTATAATTCTGCAATACCACCCACTTCACACTGTCCCGCTGCATATTCTCTATATAAGCCAGACAATTGCGGATTACATCCCATTTGAAAGAACGCAGGTATCCTTGTACGGATAGGTATCTTCCAGCGTATATGTATCGTAAAGCAAATCTTTGGTAAGCGTCACATCGGCTGCCGTCAGCAATTTCTCTCTGAAAGGCACTTCCACTACAGGCACAACAGTATCAACAGGTTCCGATACCTGCGCAACAGAAGACGGGGTATGACCTTGCTGCCCGTTACATCCCGCAAGCACCATGCACACAGCCGTGGCAGCAAAAAGGAAGAATCGTTTCATAAAGATACATTTAAGTTCGTAATCGGGTTCAACATCTTCATGAATACCTGACACCACGAACAAAGATATAATTTTTTCTTACGTCTACAACGATTCTCCCCCGATAATTGTTGTACCCCACAACGTTTTCCGGGCAGGGGAATGCCTAAGTGCACGGCTGAAGTACCTTGAAGGTACAATCGGGATACCCTGAGGATACAACTGAGGTACTCTGAGAATATGACTTAGAGTACCTCAATATATGCCCGAGAAACCATAGTTTTCCCGAAACGTTCATCAATACTTACATTCTTTGATTACCTCTATCAACTTGCTGAAATCCTCCGGATACACATCTCCGATATTGCCAATACGGAATGTGTCCGCCTGCGAAATCTTGCCGGGATAAATCACGAATCCCCTTTCCTTGAGCTGTGCATAGAACGATTTAAAATCAAAATCCGCATTCGGATAAAGGAAAGAAGTTATGACGGGAGACTGTATAGCGTCGGGCAACAGAGTCTTGAAGCCGAGTGAGCGCATACCATCTACCAATACCTCATGATTTTTACAGTATCTTTGATGACGTGCCTCTACCCTCCTTCTTCAGCCAATTCATCCATAGCCTGTTTAAAGGCTCTCACTACATGGGTAGGTGATGTGAAACGCCACTTTCCATGTCCTTTTTCCATCGTTTCCCACTGATCGTAAATATCGAGCGAAAGAGATTTGGAAACACCCTTGCAGCGCATCAGTTCCGACTTGCGGGCGATGATAAAACCGAATCCCGGTACACCCTGGATACATTTATTGGCGCTGCTGATAAGAAAATCAATACCCAGTTCCTCTACATCCAAAGGCACTCCGCCAAAGCTGCTCATAGCATCTACAATCAGCTTCTTTCCGTGCATCTTTACGATGTGGGCTATCTCCTTCAACGGGTTCAGCACGCCGGTAGTGGTTTCGCAATGTACCACCGATACATTCGTAATCTCCGCATTATGTGCCAGATAATCGTCTACATAGCTGACGGACACCTGCTCCGTTTCGTCAAAGGCCAGCATATCATAGTTGATACCGTGATACTCAGCGATATTTCCCATACGGTCACCATAAGCTCCATTGCTCAAAATCAGCAGTTTGTCACCCGGCTTAACGGTACTTCCTATAACGGCTTCCACACAATAGGTTCCACTGCCTTGCAGAAGAACGGACGTATATTCATCGGTTTGCTTTGTAGCGAGTGCAACGAGGGATTTGCGTATTTCCTCTACGATATGCACATTATAATCCGCATCCCATGTACACCAATCGGTGAGCATGGCTTCTTTTACGGTTTCGGAAGTAGTAAGAGGTCCGGGAGTCAATAAAATGTAAGGTTTCATATTCTTGATAGTTTAAAGTTATTAATATTATCTATTACGGCAGGAAGTTCTTCAATGGAGTCTACTGTATAATGGGCTCCGGCAGCCAGCATACGGTTGCGGACATCCTGTTTGCGGAGCTCCAGTTCGGTAGCAGGCAAAGCATTCACTTCATCCAGGGTAAGACCCAGTTCGTTACTGCCAGGCACTACGCCCACCGTCCACACTTTGGCATTCACTCCTTCTTTGATGTCGGCAATCGTGTCGCCTACCTTCACAACACAGTCCACCGAGGGAACGGCAAGTTCCGTCATATTCTTATAAATCATATAAGGAGCGGGGCGACCGGTAGGAAGTCCGTCGGACGTGACACAATTATCAACCACATATCCGCGGGCTGCGGCAGCGGCAACACTACATCCATCATCGCACGGGTATAGCCGGTAGTGGAGCCTATCTTAATTCCTTGCACACGCAATCCCGATATCGTTTCAACCACACCGGGAATAGGTGTTGTATAATCTTCCAGAGAGGCAAACAACACACGCTGAAAGTCTGCATAGCGCGCCAATATATCTTCCTCAGCATACGGACGTCCGTATTTCTCCTGAAACTCGTTTCTTACGCGGTCTATATTGAACAAGGCGCGTATTTCCTCTACTTTGGTCAGTCCCATGTGAGCACGCGTTTCAGCAGCCGTTACCGGAGTGCCTATCACATTAAAACTCTCAATGAAAGCGGCAACCGGAGCAAAACAGCCGTAATCGACTGCCGTACTTGCCCAATCCATAATAATACATTCAATTTTCTTCATAATCACTATCTTTGAGTTATTTCCCTATCCGTTTATTTTGCCATATCCGGAAGAAGTTCCAATGCAACACGCTTACCGGATAAACCACCCGCCGGGTGGGGAGTATCGAGTTCTTCACCGGAAACTTCCGCATATTTCTCACGACGATAACGCTGTATCAGATAAACTGCCGAACCTATAAAAGCTACACTGCATGCTATACCCACATAACCGGACATCAGATTGTAAAAGTCCAGCCAGTTGACAGCAGGATTAAAGAACTCCTTGAATATCGGCACCACCACTGTACCCGTATAACCGATGAAGTCCAGTGTTATAATGAAAAAGCCCACATTCCCTTTTATCTTGAAACAAGCGATGAAACGCTCGAAAAAGAGTGTCTGGAAACTAAGGTAGACCGTGTAGAGCGACAAGCTTTGAAGGAACAGCCATGTCATGGGCTGCAAATTGCAAGGCAGAATAATTGAAAGCCAGAAAACTCAACGTAGCCGTACCGCAAGTGACCAGCCCCAACAGCATACACAACACCTTTATGTTGCTCCGTACTGCGGACATCAGCCCGAACATACACAGAATTATCAATGTAACCGTTGCATCCACCTTGGCAAACGCCCATGACGAGAGTCCCGCCGCATCGACATCGAGTATCTTCACCAGAAAATCTTCCTTGATATCCTGTAATACCGTAACGAACAGATTGGCAAAGAATAACATTACCAGCACAGGCATAAAGTTCTTGAACAGACTTAAACGTGCCTTACTGTCCAGGGCAACCCTTTCCGTGCGCAGTTCTTTATCTGCTTGCGTGGGTTGCGGCATCCGTGTCATCAGCCATCCCAGAAATGACAACAGCGGAAAAGCAAATGCACCGATGAAAGCGGGCATCCAGAATTCACTGATATGCAAATTATCCATCACAAAAAGTCCAATCGACTTTGCGGTCCCCGAACTGATAGCGATGCTCAACCCATAAGACTTGCCAGTAAATCCGTGACACGACGCCCTTCCAGAAAACTGAAAATCACTCCCCACATACACCCTAAGGAAAGCCCGTTAAAAAACAGGGCAAATACATTGAACGGTTGCGGAAGCGCTCCGAAAAGTACAAGGGAAAGTTCGGCAACCGCCACTGACAGGATAATGAACTTTAAGCGGTTTTCCTTCTTCAACTCGGAAATGACCTTGATACCTATCAGCTTGGAAATAAAATAGCCGGATATCTGTACAATGCAGGTTGCAGTCTTATAGTCCATACCGAAAAAATCGAGTCCGTCAAACGTAGCCGCTGTAAATGGTTTACGCAATGCATACACCAAAGAATAAGAGAGCAAAGCAGCTCCACCCGCCCAAAGAATGAATAAGGCATCAGATAAATTCTTATTGGAAACTGTGAGTTCTTTTTTACCGATTATCGCATTCATGACATCTATCTTATTTTTGATTCCGGCAGCAAAAGTAAGGCGGTATTTTAACAGCAAAAATGAATTCCCATTATTAATAATATTCATGAAATCAACATTTTATAATGTAACATTAATGCAATATTAATGTAATGAAAGCATAACATCCCACGGCTTTCTTTGCAGACATTTTGAATAAGGAGCCATTATACCACAACGAGATGAACGAACTGCCTGAAATATACAGACGCATTGAATACCTGCGCAACAAAGGTGTAAAAATGAAAGAGATAGCCGACCATACCAATATGGCGGCAAGTGTACTGTCCTCGCTCTACTCAAGCGTATTGCCTACCTATATCGGGTGCATTAAAAAAGGAAATAATGAAGAAGAAGCATTGGACTACGCCCTGTCGCAAGTGAACAATGTATCGAAAAAACGCCTTCTCGGCAACCTGAAAGAGCTAAAAGAACAGTTGTATGCACTGGAGCCTGCGGTTGCCACCGGACAGAAAGAGAATCCGTTTCTGGACATGCTGTCGGAAGAGATGCTCCGTTCCGTACAAGACGCATATAACTACAGCGGCATATACATCAGTTACAGCCTTTCCTCTTCGACCAATGCCCTGAAAGTGGAGCCTTATCTTATCACAACATCCGAAAACAACGGCTATGTGAAAGTCGTACACATGAGCGCCTACAATACCACCCATTTCGGAACAGGTATTTTCAGCAACCACCAGAACTCCTACATCATATTCAATGAACGGGAATCACCGCAAATGGCACTGTTCACAATCTACCTGCAACTGCCTATGTACGATTTTCCGCATATGCTCAAAGGGCTCTACCTCTGCCTCGACTACAACCGCAACCCAATAGCCCGAAGAATACTGTTCATCAAACACTCGGACAGCACCGGCATGGACGACTTCCTGGAACTGAAAGACACTATCATCCCCAAAGAAGAGCTGACGGAAGAACAGATACCTTATTATAACTACACCTGCCAGCCGGGCGATTATATCAAAACCTGCTCCGTTCCTTCTCCTTTGTTCAACGAAAAAGATTTGGAAAGAGAAAAAAAGATGCTGGAAATCTGAGCATTGCCCGCAACAGAGCGACTTTGCAACCTGGTTGCATTCCCTATTATCTACTTTGCATCAAAAACAAGAGATAATATGGGAAATAATAATTGTACATGTTGTTGTGCACACGGTAACGCACAGCCAGACAAACAACCGGAACACACCGGTTTCTTAAAGGACTATGGGAGAATCCTGCTTTCGGCCGCTCTGCTTTTCAGCGGAATCATCCTGAAAGCTACAGGTATGGAATTCTTTGCAGATGATACTGTTATGTTTGCCTGGTACCTGGCGGCATACCTGCCTGTAGGCCTGCCCGTACTGAAAGAGGCGTGGGAACGCATCCTGCAAAAGGACATTTTCAGTGAATTCACACTGATGTCCATCGCTACATTAGGAGCTTTCTATATCAAGGAGTATCCGGAAGGCGTAGCCGTAATGCTGTTCTACTCACTGGGAGAGCTATTTCAGGAAAGGGCGGTGAGCAAGGCAAAGCGGAATATCAGCGCACTGATTGACGTACGTCCGGAAACGGCAACGGTCATCAAAGGTAATGAGACCGTTGTCACATCTCCCCGCCACGTACAGACGAGCGACATCATCGAAGTAAAAACCGGAGAACGTGTTCCGCTGGATGGAAAAATGCTGGATGAAGCTGCCGCCTTCAACACTTCCGCACTCACAGGCGAAAGCATACCGCGCACCATCGTAAAGGCGGGGAAGTCCTTGCCGGAATGATTTCCACGGATAAGGTTATCAGGGTGGAAGTAACACGGCCTTTTGAGAAGAGCGCGCTCTCACGTATACTGGAACTGGTACAGAATGCGTCCGAACGTAAAGCACCGGCCGAACTGTTCATACGCAAGTTCGCCCGCGTCTATACGCCGATTGTAACCGGACTGGCGGCATTGATCGTGCTGCTCCCTTTCCTCTATTCACTGGCAAACGCGCAGTTTTCGTTTATCTTTAACGACTGGATGTATCGGGCACTTGTTTTTCTGGTTATCTCATGCCCCTGCGCCCTGGTAGTAAGCATTCCTTTGGGATATTTCGGCGGCATCGGTGCCGCATCCCGTCTGGGAATACTGTTTAAAGGCGGCAATTACTTAGATGCCATTGCCAGATCAATACGGTGGTCTTCGACAAGACGGGCACGCTGACCAAAGGAACGTTTGAAGTACAGTCTTGCCATACCCCGCAAGGCATATCCGAAGAGAAGCTGCTTCAAGTCATAGCTTCTGCGGAACAAAACAGTACACACCCCATAGCCAAAGCTATCACCGGGTATGCAAAGCAAAGGAATATACTCTTGTCTCCGGCAACAGAAGTTACAGAAATTGCGGGCCGCGGACTCGAAGCAAGGATAGACGGACAGCGTGTCTTGGCAGGAAACACCCGCTTATTGTCCGAATATAAGGTGGAATACCCGCAGGAATTATCCGAAATCGCCGATACGGTGGTAGTCTGCGCCATAGGTTCAGCCTACGCAGGTTATCTGCTGCTATCCGATACACTGAAAGACGATGCCTGTACAGCCATAGAAGAGCTGAAAGCTTTAAATATCAATAATATTCAGATATTATCGGGAGACAAGCAGGCAATTGTCACTAACTTTGCAGAGAAGTTAGGGGTGGCGCGAGCGTATGGCGACCTGCTGCCCGACGGTAAAGTAGAGCACATAGAGGAACTGAAACGAAACACTGCCAACCGGATAGCCTTTGTAGGCGACGGCATCAACGATGCTCCCGTCCTTGCCCTCAGCCATGTAGGTATCGCAATGGGCGGACTGGGCAGCGACGCCGCCATCGAGACTGCCGATGTCGTAATACAAACCGACCAGCTCAAAAGTAGCTACTGCCATTTGTGCCGGCAAGCAGACACGCCGGATTGTATGGCAGAACATTTCGCTGGCTTTCGGGGTTAAACTATTGGTACTGGCTTTAGGTGCCGGCGGACTGGCTACCTTGTGGGAAGCTGTCTTTGCAGATGTCGGCGTGGCTCTTATCGCCATAGTAAATGCCATCCGCGTACAGAAACTGATAAAATAGAAAGGGAAAAGCATATGAAAGAAAAGGATTATTTAGCCTTGTTGGCAAAGAGAGAGATACAGCCCACTGCCATACGCATATTAGTATTGCAGGCCATGCTCAAGGCAGGACGCTCCGTCTCTTTACTCGATTTGGAAAATATGCTGGATACGATTGACAAATCCTCTATCTTCCGCACCATCACCCTTTTCCTTTCTCACCACCTGGTACACAGCATCGATGACGGGACAGGTTCTTTCAAATATGCGGTATGCAGTGCAAGCTGCTCTTGCGAAGTCAACGACCTGCACACTCATTTTCATTGCGAGAGTTGCAACAAGACATTCTGCTTCCAGAATATCCCGACACCGGTAGTACAAGTACCGGAAGGGTTTACGCTGAACAGCATCAATTATGTACTGAAAGGGCTTTGTCCGGAATGTGCGGCAAAAGATAAGCAGAAACAAAATTTCAAGACGCAGTGAAGAAAACAGTATACCTGTCGCTTATGAAGATTATATTATCTCCCTGCATTCTTTTGTAATCTAAAGTATTTTGCCTATCTTTGTAAGAATCAATATATTAAATAATGACAAATAGCAACGAAAATCAGATAATCCGTTTTGACTGGGCGATGAAGCGCCTGCTCAGGAACAAGGCTAATTTCAGTGTCCAGGAAGGTCTGCTCACTACGTTATTGGGTGAAAAGATCATTATCCGGCGGCTTCTTGAGAGCGAAAGCAATCAGGAGGACGAGTATGACAAGTATAACCGCGTCGACATGCTTGCCGAGAATTCCAAAGGTGAGCTGGTATTGATAGAGGTACAGAACAATAATGAATACGTCTACTTCCAGCGTATGCTGTTCGGCACTTCCAAATTGGTGACCGAGTATATCAATAGAGGAGAAAGCTATGACAAGGTCCGCAAGGTCTATAGCGTTAATATCGTCTATTTCTCTTTGGGACATGGAACCGATTTCGTTTATCATGGAAAGACGGAGTTCAGAGGTATCCACACCAATGACCTTCTTGAACTCACCCCCTTCCAAAAGCAGACATTCAAGGTGGATACGGTGAGCCAGTTATATCCCGAATATTATATCCTGAAAGTAAACGATTTCAATCAGGTAGCCAGAAGTCCTTTGGAAGAATGGATTTATTATCTGAATACCGGGGAGATACCTTCTACAGCTACAGCTCCCGGTCTGGAAGAGGCCCGTGAGAGATTGAAACTGGACAGCATGACCAAGGATGAGCTTGCTGCGTATTACCGCCACTTGGATAATATTGTAATCCTTCGTGACAATATCAATACCGAACGTGAAGAAGGAAGAGCTGAAGCAAAGCCGAAGGTAGGGCCGAGGGCAGAGCTGAAGGTATTGAAGAGGGGTTGAATAAAGGATTGGCAAAAGGTCATAAAGAAGGAGTAAAAGAAAGTGCCCGTAATTTGAAAAAATTAGGTGTGGCTATTGAGGTCATTTCACAAGCTACCGGATTATCTAAAGAAGAGATTGAAATATTATAAAACGTTTTTTGAAAAGAGAACGTTTTATAATACACAAAAAGTAAAGCCGCTGAAAAACAGCGGCTTTACTTTTCAATTTGTGGAGCTGGAGGGAATCGAACCCTCGTCCAAACGAGGAAATCATAAGCTTTCTACATGCTTATCTTTGCCTGATTTTTCGTGCAACGGCAGAACCAAAGCCATCAACCGTTGCCTTATCCTCTAAAGTTTCATCCGCGCCACGAGGCTGGCACGAACTATCCCCGATTTGACTGCACCACTTGGCCGGAATGCTTCGGAGCAACAGCTTCCGAGTGATGTCTCGTCCCAACACCTTGTGTCGGGATTAAGCTAATCTACTATACTTCGATTAAGCAGCAAGAGCAAATTGTCTTTCGCCAGATAAAATTTTGAAGACTGAGATTTAAGTGCAAATCAACGACGCACTGCATGCTTACTTACCATTCTGCCCGCTGTCAAATCCAGTCAACCCCATGACTTCATAACAAACAGAAAATCAAAAGAAAACGTATCATTCTGATTTTGAGGGATAAAAAGAGATAAACAATATATCTTTTTTCTTTCCCTTCCGCTTTCTCTTCTGCAAAGATACGAATAAATTTCCTTATTACGGTTCTTAATCCCGGCAATTTTACATCTTATTTTATATTATCAGAGGAGAAACTGAAAGCAGCCGCACATGCATACCCTTCCTCATACAGGTCGGTAAGCTTGCTTATGTCCCTTTCGATGCGGCCCACCACTATCGGTTTTTGCGGACGTATCACGATAATCTCTCCCGCATCTTCCAGCCGTTCCACCAACTCCAACAGTTCGTTGTAGACATAACTGCGCCGGTTGATAGCCTCGCGCAGGCGAGGATATTTCTTATAAATAAAAGATGGGACTTTAGTCCTTGAATATCTTTCCGATACCCCCGGTTACGCGTAAGCACCACTACATTGCGGTCGTAACGTCGCGGCGGGCACGCATCAGAGGAATGCTGTCCGCAATGCCGCCGTCCAGCATCGGAATATTATCCACATACGCAACGGGGCAAACAAAAGGCAGACTGCTCGAAGCGCGCACAATATCGATGACACGCTCCTTGTTCTTCTTTTCCTCAAAATAGTCGGCCTCTCCGGTCAGGCAGTTGGTGGTTACCATGACAAAACGCTCCGGGCAACTGAAATAAGCATCATAATCATACGGCAGGATATGCTCGGGAAACTCACGGAACAACAGGTCGAAATCCATGATGTTACGTTTCTTCAGCAGGTACTTCAGTCCGATATAATTATACTTCTCCAGCAGGTCGATATTGCTGTACCTGGCACGTCCCCGCTGCCCCGACATGTACGACAATCCGTTGCATGCACCCGCGCTGACACCAATCGTATAAGGAAATCGGATGCCCCGGTCCATGAAATTGTCCAACACGCCGCAGGTGAATACGCCTCGCATGCCTCCACCCTCCAGAATCAGGCCGCTCCGATTGTCTATATGTATTATTTTCTCCATAAGTGTCAGAATTAACGCACCAAAGATAGCTTTTGTTTACGATATTCTGTTTATATTTGCACACATAACTATAAATTAATAACAATTTAATCATGATGAAAAAGTCTGTATTAATTGCCGCCTTAGGACTGTTCAGTCTGAATACAATGGCACAAGACGCCCCCAAAGAAGAGGGATTCGTCTTTACTACCGTAAAAGAAAACCCGATTACGTCCATCAAGAACCAGAACCGTTCCAGTACGTGTTGGAGCTTCTCCAGCCTCGGTTTCCTGGAAAGCGAGCTGTTGCGCATGGGCAAAGGAGAATACGACCTTTCCGAAATGTTCGTCGTACACCACACCATGGTAGACCGCGGACAGAACTACGTAGCTATCACGGCGACAGCTCTTTCTCACCGGGCGGAAGTTTTTATGACATCATGTTCTGCCTGAAAAACTACGGACTCGTGCCGCAGGAAGCCATGCCGGGCATTATGTACGGTGATTCGCTGCCTGTACACAACGAACTGGATGCCGTGGCAGGCGCATACGTAGATGCCATCGCCAAAGGCAGACTCACCAAGCTGACTCCCGTATGGAAAAACGGCCTGAGCGCCATTTACGACACCTACCTCGCAAATGCCCTGAAAAGTTCACTTACAAAGGAAAAGAATACACACCGAAGACTTTCGGCGAATCACTCGGCATCAATCCGGACGATTATGTATCGCTGACTTCGTACACACACCACCCGTTCTACACCCAGTTCTCCATCGAAATTCAGGACAACTGGCGCAACGGCCTTTCCTGGAACCTGCCTATCGATGAGCTGATGGCTGTTATGGACAATGCCATCAAGAACGGTTACACCTTTGCATGGGGCAGTGACGTGAGCGAACAAGGTTTCACCCGCGACGGTATCGCCGTTATGCCGGATGCAGCCCGCGGCGCAGAACTCACCGGTTCGGACATGGCTCGTTGGACAGGCCTTACCGCTGCCGACAAGCGCAAAGAACTGACCAGCAAACCGCTGCCGGAAGTCAACGTTACCCAGGAAATGCGTCAGACTGCTTTCGACAACTGGGAAACAACCGACGACCACGGCATGGTTATCTACGGCATTGCCAAAGACCAGAACGGAAAAGAATATTTCATGGTAAAGAATTCCTGGGGACTGAGCGGCAAGTATAAAGGCATCTGGTATGCTTCCAAAGCTTTCGTTGCTTACAAAACCATGAATATCCTTGTTCATAAGGATGCACTGCCCAAAGACATCGCCAAGAAACTGGGCATCAAATAACGTCTTTCCGAAACCGGAATAGAAAAAGAAAAACGCATTAGTTGTCATCACTCATCACCAAATCCCTGCATTCCCCTATTCATCGGGTGTACAGAGAGTGACGACAAAATTATAAGAGTGACGACCGAATATCGGTCGTCACTCTTTTTTTGCAGATTTCCGCACCAACTATCTGTATTACAAATACTTGCCATTCACATACAGAAAATTGATTATACCTTGTTTTCTTTGTTTTTGCCACATTTTACTCCGGTTATCTCCGGTACAAAATACAACAATGCCCTATATATAATGCCGCAAAGCTTCATACATAATGTCGCTATACCGGTTTCTTTTCTTCGTTTTGCAATTGGCAACCGAAGGGCCCGCAGTTGGCAACCCTACGGCCCGCAACCGGAAACCGGACAGCCCGCAATTGAAAAACGAAGTTTTACACCGTTCCGAACGGTATTTTACACCGTACACAAGCGGAAAAAAGACGGTATGAAACAAGAAAAACAACAGGTGTTTCCCACGCTTCTCACCTTACTTTTTTTATATCTTCCACGATCTGCGGCGCTGTCAGCCGGTTGTCCCGCAGTAACTCGCCTGCATCATAACGGTCTGCAAACTCTTTACGGATGCCATAGTTCAGCACTTTCATGCCCGATGCGCCGTAATAACGGGCAATCTTCTCGCCAAAACCACCGTCGAGTACACCGTCTTCGAGAGTTACCACCAACGTGTGGTCGCGTTTCAAATCTTCGAGCAAAGCCTCATCCACTCCTGTAATGAAACGGGGATTGATAAGTGTTGCATCCACTCCGGCTTCTTCTTTCAGCTTTCCAACCACTTCTTCGCCCAATTGAAAGAAAGAGCCAAGCCCAAGAACGGCAACCTGCCCGCCACGGTGCGCCACTTCATAACGGTTCAGCAGCTTGCCGTAATCCTTCTCCGGTTCGATGCCGCGCGAAAGGACTCCGTTGGCGGGAACACGAATGGCGACGGGATGCTCCGTCTGATGAATCCCCCACTCCAACATGGCAAAATACTCCTCACGGCAAGTAGGAGCCAGATAAACCATGTTCGGAATGTTGCCGATGACCGGAATATCGAACAGGCAAAGGTGAGTGACATCGTTCATTGTCGAAGCACCGCCCCAAAAGACGAGAATCAATGCGGGATTGTTGTTGATACAGAGGTCCTGCGACAACTGGTCGTAGGCGCGCTGGATGAAAGTGCTGTACACCCCGAATACCGGTTTCCCGCCACCGGCGGCAATGGCAGACGCCATTGCAACGGCGTGCTCCTCGGCAATGCCACATCGACAAACTGACGCCCCGCCTCTTCGCGACGCTCTGGCGTAAAGCCGAATACGGTGGGTGTGCCCGCTGTGATGCCGACAACGGTACGGTCTTTCTTCATCTCTTGCAGCAGATACCTTGCCGTAAGGTCGCCGTAATCTTCTTCATTGCCGGAGTCAACCGCCGGGCTGCCCGTCTCCAGGCAGAACGGAGCACTGTAATGGAAACGTTCCTGCTGTTGCTCGGCAAGGCGGTAGCCTTTACCTTTGAGGGTATTGATGTGTACCGCAACCGGGTGGTCGATGTCTTTCACCTTTCGGAAGGCGTCTATCAATGCCTGCACGTTATTGCCGTCTTTCACGTACAGATAATCCAGTCCCATGGCGGTAAAGAAGTTGCAAGACGCCTGACCGTCGGTTTCGCGCAGCAGTTGCAGGTTACGATACAAACCGCCGTGATTTTCGGCAATGGACATTTGGTTGTCGTTCACAATCACGATGAAGTTCGTTCCCAGTTCGGCAGCACTGTTCAGCCCTTCAAAAGCCTCGCCGCCGCTTAAAGAGCCGTCGCCGATTACGGCTATCACATTGCCCGTACCGCCCTTCAGGTCGCGCGCTTTGGCAAGTCCGGCGGCAAGGCTGACAGAAGTCGACGTATGTCCGATAACGAAGAAGTCATGTTCGCTTTCCGAAGGTTCGGTGTAACCCGACACCTCATCGTATGCGGCAGCGTCCATAAATGCCGCCTTGCGCCCTGTGAGTATTTTGTGTGCATAACTTTGGTGGGAAACGTCGTAGACAAATCTTGTCTGCCGGCGAATTGAACACATAGTGCAAGGCAACGGTAGCCTCTACCATACCCAGATTCGGGCCTACATGACCGCCGTGCTCACTCAGCTTCTTCAGCAATACGCCGCGCACTTCTTCACTCAATGTTTCCAGTTCGCCTGCCGAAAGCCGCTTCACGTCGGCAGGCCCGTTAATTTTTTCTATATACATAGCTTTATTATAAATAGATGGTTTATTTAAAAACGACGGATAGCATAAAAATGATTTACCGATATGTCCGACGCTGCAAAAATACAACGGAGAGAACATTCGGAAGGTAGACGGATTACGGTTTGCGTTACCCTTTTTACGGTTTGCGTTTTTGCTCAAAATCTCCCGGATGTGCATTTTTTACCTTGTTTTCTTGTCAAACCCAACTCTTTGCGTAAATTTGCAAGCTGATAGTTAACCGGACAATTTCAGTAGCAGGACTCTACTACTCCTATTCCCGGTACTGACATATGGAATACTAATACTAATAATTAATAACATGAGTTTGAAAATCGTTGTACTGGCAAAACAAGTTCCCGACACACGCAACGTTGGGAAAGATGCCATGAAAGCCGACGGAACCATTAACCGCGCGGCACTCCCCGCCATCTTCAACCCCGAAGACCTGAATGCCCTTGAGCAAGCTCTCCGGCTGAAAGATGCACATCCGGCTCCACCGTAACCATCCTGACCATGGGACCGGGACGCGCAGCCGAAGTTATCCGTGAAGGACTTTACCGCGGCGCCGACAACGGCTATCTGCTGACCGACCGCGCTTTTGCCGGAGCCGATACGCTGGCTACTTCCTACGCCCTTGCCACCGCCATCAGGAAGATAGGCGATTATGACATCATCATCGGCGGCCGCCAGGCCATCGACGGCGATACGGCACAGGTAGGCCCGCAAGTGCTGAGAAGTTGGGATTGACGCAGGTTACTTATGCGGAAGAGATTCTGAATGTGGACAAAGCAGCCGGAAAGATTACCGTAAAACGCCATATCGACGGCGGTGTGGAGACTGTGGAAGGCCCGCTGCCCATCGTTATCACCGTTAACGGAAGCGCCGCTCCCTGCCGTCCGCGCAATGCCAAACTGGTGCAGAAGTACAAACGCGCCCTCGGTGCGCAGGAGAAAGCCGCCATTGAAAAAGAAGGCGCCGAACTGCCGTATGCAGCCCTTTACGAGAAATACCCTTATCTGAACATCACGGAATGGAGTGTGGCCGACGTCAACGGCGACCTCGCACAATGCGGTCTGAGCGGCTCGCCCACCAAGGTGAAAACCATTCAGAATATTTCATTCCAGGCCAAAGAAAGCAAGACGCTGACGGGCAGCGACCAGGATGTAGAAGATTTGATTGTTGAACTGTTAGCTAACCATACGATAGGATAAGATTATGAATAATGTATTTGTATATTAGAGATAGAAGCACTACGGTAGCCGAT
>ENA-OQCX01000519-OQCX01000519.1-human-gut-metagenome-genome-assembly--contig:-NODE-519-length-19952-cov-2.776898_pt1 | contig 19952 bp, 34 predicted proteins | sample MGYA00242762_ERZ504587 | MGnify/ENA primary metagenome ERZ504587 (study PRJEB26092, sample SAMD00036337) | human gut metagenome | host: Homo sapiens | study: EMG produced TPA metagenomics assembly of... | reverse complement strand
GACCGTGGACTTGCCGCAGCCGCTGCGCCCCGTGATGCCTAAAGTTATCATAGGTCGATCACCCGGAAGGCGGCGGCGCGGATCAGGCGGTTGTACACCGCCATGGACAGGCCATCCTTCTGCGGGCAGCGGGCGTAGACCACGCCGTCGCCCTGCTCATCCAGCGCCCGCAGGGAGCGGAAGATGTGCTTTCCTGATCGGCACCGTCCCCCTCGCGGCCGTATTCCACGCAGGCACATCCAGCTTTGCGCTTTCGCCGGTAAAGCACAGGCAGCTGGGGTTCTCGTTTTTATGGGCGTCCACATAGGCTTTGAACTGCGCAAAGGTGCCGTTGAGCAGGGTCACATCGGCTTTGGGGGCGTAGTGCTTATACTTCATGCCCGGGCTGCGCACCACGGCACCTTCCGGCAGCTTTTCCAGAATAGCCTTGGACACCTCTACCTCTTCGCCGAGGGCGCGTTCCAAGTCCTCCAGCGTGATGTGGCCGGGGCGGAACAGGGTGGGCTTCTCCCCCACCACCGACACCACGGTGCTCTCCACACCCACATCGCACTCGCCGCCGTCCAAGATCAGCGGCAGGCGGCCGTCCATATCGGTGAACACGTCCTGTGCGTTGGTGGGGCTGGGCTTACCGGAAAGGTTGGCGCTGGGGGCGGCAAAGGCGCAGCCGCTCTGCTGGATGACTGCCCGCGCTACCGGGTGGCTGGGCATACGGATGCCCACGGTATCCAGCCCGGCGCAGCATTCATCTGCCACCTCCGACCCGCGCGGCATAATGATGGTCAGCGGTCCGGGGCAGAAAGCTGCCATCAGCAGCTGGGCACGCTCCGGCACCTCGCTGACAAGACCCGGCAGCATCTCCGGCCCTGTGACGTGGACGATGAGGGGGTTATCCTGCGGGCGTCCCTTGGCTACAAAGATATTGCGCACCGCCGCGCCGTTGCGGGCATCGGCGGCAATGCCGTAGACCGTCTCGGTGGGCAGGGCCACCAGCTCCCCTCTGCGCAGCAGATCAGCTGCTTTGGCGATTGCTTCGCCTCAGCAGGTAAAATTTCAGTTTTCATTTTCATGCGATTCATCGTTCTTTCTGTATGTAAAGTATAAATACTTTTCAATCATCAAATCAACACAAACACGTTATTCTTTTCATCATAGCTTCATTCAGCCTGTGCGTTGAGCTGACGCAGTTTTTCGGCCTGTTCATGGGTTGCCAGTGCATCAATGATCTCGTCCAGATTTCCGTCCATGATCTTATCCAGATTGTGGACCGTCAGGCCGATGCGGTGGTCGGTGCAGCGATCCTGCGGGAAGTTGTAAGTCCGGATCTTCTCGCTGCGATCACCGGTTCCCACCTGCCCCGCGCGGTTGGCATTGATGGCATCCTGCTGTTCCTTCTGCTTCTGGGCCAGCAGGCGGCTGCGCAGGATCTCCAGCGCCTTATCCTTATTCTGGAACTGGCTGCGTTCGTTCTGGCACTCCACCACCATTCCGGTGGGGATGTGCGTGACCCGGATGGCGCTGGATGTTTTGTTGATGTGCTGGCCGCCCGCACCCGAGGAACGGAAGGTATCGATGCGCAGATCCTTGGGGTCGATGACAAGATCCACCTCTTCGGCCTGCGGCATCACCGCCACGGTTGCCGTAGAGGTGTGGATGCGGCCCTGCGTTTCGGTCTCGGGCACCCGCTGGACACGGTGCACTCCGCTCTCATACTTGAGCCGGTTATAGGCCCTGCTCCGTTCACGGCAAGAATGGCTTCCTTGACACCGCCCAGCTCCGTCTCGTTGAGGTTCAGCACCTCCAGCTCCCAGCCCCTGCTCTGGACGTACATGGTGTACATCCGCATCAGGCTGTGGGCAAACAGCGCGGCCTCTTCGCCGCCCGCACCGCCACGCAGCTCCATGATGACGCTTTTATCATCGTTGACATCCTTGGGCAGCAGCAAAATTTTGAGATTATTTTCCAGCTGCGCCACTTCCTGACTTTTTTCGCCGATCTCCTGCTGTACCATTTCCTTAAAGTCCGGATCAAGGGCCTCGCCCTCGAGCAGGGCTTTGGCCTGAGCAAGATGATCCTGCGCCGTGATCAGGGCTGATAGGCTGCACCACGGGTTCCGCCTCGTGATACTCCTGCATCAAACGGCGGAGCAGTGCAGGATCTGCCGCTGTTTCCGGCTGGTTCAGGCGGATGGAAAGTTCTTCAAACCGGTGGCTGACAGCTCCATTTGGGAAAGCAGTCTTGACATACTGTGCAGTTCTCCTTACATGACCCAATGGTTACTCGGCAGCGCCGGGCTTGAGCACTTTTCTTGATGTTTTTTTCAATTTTCGCGCGGGGCAGCATGACCTCACGGCCGCAGCCCGTGCAGCGGATCTTGAAATCCATACCGACCCGGAGCACCTCGAAGCTGGAAGCTCCGCACGGGTGTTTTTTGCGGGTCTGATGGTATCTCCCACTGCGATATCCATATTTCTTTCCCTCCTGCCGCCCCTTTGTGGGGCAGTACCCTGTGCAGCAGGTTTCCATGCCGCACATACAGATATAGTATAAACCAAACTCGTATAAAATGCAATTGTCCGCGCATAGAGTTTTAATGCCGACACCTGCTTTGTGTGCCGACGTGCAGCGGAAAACGCTAAAATAACACAGAAAGAGGAACAAACCATGATGCAGACATTTCGTACTGAAGGCAATTACCGTTCCGCAGACCGGCTCAGCCCCGCAGAACTGCGCGCCGCCATCGCCAGCCGCGAAATTTTACAGAGCACTGCCCTTGCCTTTGACACCCAGCGCCAGCTCCGGTTCGACCTGGGCGGGGTAAAAGCCGTGATGCCCTTTGGCCAGTGCGCCGATGGGGCCGAGAGCGGCACCGTGCGGGACATTGCAGTGCTGACGCGGGTGGGCCGCCCCACCTGCTTTGTGATCGAAGGGATGGAGACCGGGGAAAACGGCCAGCCCTGCTACCTGCTTTCCCGGGCTGAGGCACAGCGGATGTGCAAGGCAGAGTATCTGGACACCTTACAGCCCGGGGACATCCTGCCCTGCACTGTGACCCACATCGAGCCGTTTGGTGCCTTTTGTGACGTTGGGTGCGGCATCAGCGCCCTGCTGCCCATCGACTGCATGTCGGTCAGCCGCATCTCCTCCCCTGCCGACCGGGTGAGTGTGGGCCAGCAGATCCTGTGCGCCATCAAAAGCCGGGACGTGCAGGGACGGTTCGTGCTGAGCATCCGGGAGCTGCTGGGCACCTGGGAGGAAAACGCCGCCGGGTTCACCGTGGGCGAGACCGTGGTGGGCATTGTGCGGAGCGTGGAGGAATACGGCACCTTTGTGGAGATCGCCCCCAATCTGGCCGGCCTTGCCGAGACCTGCCCCGACCTGCACCCCGGCAGGCGGTGAGCGTCTACATCAAAAACATCCTGCCCGATAAAATGAAGATCAAGCTGGTCATCGTCAACCACAGCCTGGGCCAGAGCCACCGGTTCGACCTGCGCTATTTCATCACCGAGGGGCATATCGACCACTGGCTGTATTCCACCCCCGAAAGCCGCAAGCGCATTGAGACAGATTTTGCGGTTGCGGCTTGCAATCCGGTCTGAAACCCTTTATACTATAAGAAAGTGATTCTTTACGGCCTGCCCCGAGGCAGCGCCGGGCAGCAATTTGAAATGACAGGGGGATGTGCAGAACGATGGCCGCCAACGATGCTTTTACCGCCGGTGTTCGTCCCGGCGGGCTGACCGACAGCACGGAGATCCGGTTGCTGTTGTGTTATCTGGTAAAGAATGCCGGGCCGATCACCCGGACGGAGATCGAGAATGCGCTGATGGAAGAACAGCTGGTCAACTATTTTGAGATCGGCTCCTGTCTGGATGATATCACCCGCCAGCAGCTGGTCACGCTGAAGGAAGATCGCTATTCCATCACCGAAAAAGGACGCAAGGTCGCGCAGGAGCTTGCCTATGACCTGCCCCGCAGTGTGCGGGAGCGCGCGGTGGCGGCGGTTCTGCGCAGCCAGACCTGGGCCCGCAAGGAAGCCGAGTACAGCGCCCGCATCACCGAAAAGCCGGACGGCCACTGCTCCATCCGCTGCACCATCAAGGCACTGGATCAGGAGCTGTTTTGTCTGGACATCGGCACGCCTGACCGGCTGAGTGCCGATCTGGTCAAGAAGCAATTCATCCTCAAGGGCAACGAGATCTATCAGATGCTCATCACAAAACTGACAGAGTAACAAAGAAACGGGGCTGTTGCAAAAACAGTCCCGTTTCTTTTAGTTCCAGCACGCTGCGGCAATCAGTTCCAGCACACTGCCCGCAATGCAGCGGGCCTTATCCGAGATGAGGAAGCAGTTTTCCAGCTCCGCACGGCGGGGGTCCACATCGGCTACCTTGAATCCTTTGGTCACCGGGTAGCATCCCGCAGCAGCCCCCGCAGGATGCCGGAGATCTGTGTGACCACCGGCAGACGCTGGCCGTCCGGCGTTTCGATCTCGGCCACAGCCTCGCCTGCCTCCACAAAATCAGCGATAGAATGCAGGTTGCGGAAGATTCCCGCGGCCTGTGCATGAAGTACACGCTCGGCACCATAGCCACCGATGATGCCCGGCACGCCGGAGTTGGGTGCGGCAGACCCTTCCCGGATGATGCGGCCCAGCTTGTGGCCGCGCTTGGTCTCCACCACCACGTCCACATCCTGCCCCGCCGCAAAGCCGGGGCCAAGGGCAATGGTCAGCGGAGCCATCTCCCGGGTGGTGCCCAGATTTTTCTTTGCGATGATGGCATCCACCAGAACAGCAGGCCTTGCCTGCGGCAGACACGCACCTGTTGGGTCTATCAGGACCGGCACGGCGTTCTGTGCCCAGACGGCATCGGCATCTGCCAGCGTCTCCACCCGGATGCCCCGCATTCCTTCCACAGCGGTCTCGCCTTCGTAAACAGCCTCACAGAGAGACACCTGCCGACGGATGGCGGCGGGATGGGCTGTTTCCAGCACCAGCACCCGCAGGCCAGCCGACCAGAGCCGATGCACAACACCGGTGGCAAGGTCTCCCCCGCCCCGGACAACGATCAGGTCATCACGCTTCATGGCTCATCCCTCCGGTTCCAGACGCTGCAAAAAGACTTCCATGGAGCCGCCGCAGGCCGCAATGGCCGCGGCATCGCTGGCCCCCTCTGTGGTAAAGGCGGCCAGCCTGCACGGGGCAGCCCCCGGCTCCAGCAATTCCCGCGCCAGCTTCTGGGTGCGGTACTCCATGATGCCGCCGCCCACGCTGCCCACGGCAGAGCCATCGGGCAGGACCAACATCTTGGAGCCTTCCTCCCGTGGCGTAGAGCCATGGCGGCCTACGATGGTCGCCAGCACCGCCGGAGCGGTCTGCTGTTCCAGCGCAGCCAGCAGCACCGGGGAAAAGCCCTCGGTCTGCTGGCGGCTGTTTTTAACAGAGACGATCTCCGCAAGAATAGAAAGTGCGATCTCCTGTGCGGTTTTTGCGCCAATGGAAAGACCAATGGGCGCGTGCAGGGCATCAATGCGCTCTTGCGGCAGCCCCAGCTCAGCCAGCTGTGTGTGCACCAGTGCCGCGCGCTTCCGGCTGCCATCATGCCCACATAGGCGGCGGGCTTTTGCAGAATAGAACGCAGGCAGGCAATATCACAGCTGTGGGCACGGGTCACGACCACAAAGTATGTCTCCTGCCCGCCGGGGATCTGCGCAAGCCCCTCCGCAAAGGGCAGGCAGAGCACGGCATCGGCCCGGCCTGACGCAGCTCCTCCGCAAACTCGGGGCGGTCCTCCAGCGCTGTGACCGGCAGGCCCAGCAGCTTTGCCCAGCCGCACCACCGACGCGCCACATGGCCGCCGCCGCAGACACAAGCTGCGGGGCCGCGCCAAAGCGCTCCACAAAAATGCGCTGTCCGGCTGATTTCAGAATTCCACTGGAGGTCACAGCGGCCAGAGCAGGCAGATGCTCCCCCCAGAACGCAGGCAGTTTCTCCGGCCAGACCGGTGCTGTGTTCCGCAATAGGACACGTCCCCCCTGCGCCGGGCCTTCCAGCACCGTGGCCAGCAGAAAATCCCCCTCCCGGTCATGGAGTGCGTTGAAAAAAGAACGGTTTCCCATCCAATTCTCCTTTATTTGTTATTGTTCTACCGCCGCTGCGGCATCATAGGCAGCGGGGTCGATGCGGCTCTGCCACAGCGGCCAGTCCTCGGGCGGCATCCGCCACGCAAGGCCGCACCCGGCAGAGAGTTCCCGGGGCAGCGGAATGAGCCGCCCGGGGATGTGTTCCGCTTCGCAGTGTTTTTCCCATGCCATCGCTTCCACTGTGGTGCGGAAGGATAACACGATATAGGGTCTCTTTGCACGCATTATTTATTCCTCCGCCAGGCTGCGCACCGCACGGGCAGCGGCAAGCGCCTCCTCCCGGGTGTTGGTGTGGGAGAAGCTGAACCGCACCACGCCCTGCTCCACGGTGCCCAGCGCCTTGTGCATCAGCGGAGCACAGTGCGCACCGGCCCGCACACAGATACCGTACTCCTCCCAGAGCGCATCTGCCACCCGGCGGAATCCTCGCCCATCAGGTTCAGCGAGACGATGGGTGCACGCGGCGCAGTGAAGTCACCATAGAGCCGCACACCGGGAATCTCCCGGACAGTTTCATAAAACAGGCGTGCAAGCGCATTTTCTTTTGTTTCCAGCGCTTCCACGCCCTGCGTCAGGAGCCAGCGCACCCCGGCCCCCAGCCCGGCGATTCCCGGCACATTCAACGTTCCGGCTTCCAGAGCGGTGGGCATTTCGGTAGGGTGGCGTTCATCAAAGCTGTGGACTCCGCTGCCGCCCACCACAAGGGGGGCAACCTGCAGCCCGGGCCGGACATACAGCCCGCCGGTGCCTGTGGGCCAAGCAGCGCCTTGTGCCCGGTAAAGCAAAGCACATCGATCCCCAGTGCCTGCACATCCATCGGCATGGCACCCGCTGTCTGGGCGGCATCCACGAGAAACAACAGGCCGTGGTTTTTTGCAAAAGCGGATACGAAACGCCAGGTCCGTGCGGTTTCCGGTGACATTGGAAGCACCGGTCACAACCACTCCCCTGGTGTTGGGACGGAGCAGCTGCTCAAACTGCGCATAGCAGAGCACACCGTTTGCGTCCACATCCACAAAGCTCACCTCAACCCCCTGCCTTTGGAGGCGGTAGAGGGGCCGCAGGACGGAATTGTGCTCACAGACCGTGGTGATGACATGATCCCCCGGGCCAAAGAGCCCGTTGATGGCCGTATTCAGCGCCTGGGTCGCATTGGATGCAAAGGCGATACAGGCAGGGCCTTCGGCGTGGAAGAGCTGGGCCAGCGCTTCCCGGGTCTCGTAGACGATGCGGGAGGCGTGCAGGGTGGGCGCATGGGCTCCACGGCCCGGGTTGCCCGCTGTCTGCAGAGCATCCAGCATCGCCTGCCCCACCTCCGGGGGCTTGTACAAGGTGGTTGCGGCGTTATCAAGGTAGATCACGGCTTGACCACGTTCCCGGCGTTCAGCATCTTTTCAGCGATGACATACATATTGGTCACGCCGCCCACGGCCAGCTTCTCCGTTATGCCGTAGTAGTTCAGGCAGGTGCCGCAGGTCAGGATCTCCACACCCTCAGCTTCCAGTGCCTTCAGGTCTTCCAGCATGGGCGAACCCTCACAGGTCAGGGATGCGCCGCCGTTATAGAAGAGGATCGTCTTGGGCAGCTTGTCCTGCTGGGTCAGGGAGAACACGAAGGCCTTGAGCAGGGTCTTGCCCAGCTCCTCGGCCCCTTCCCCCATCTTGTCGGACGCGATGACCACCACTGTATCGGTGCGGGCATCCGGGATGCAGGTTTCCGCTTCTGCCTGCTGTTTCACCTTGCCCGGCACAGCGGTCTCCGCAGCAGGCGTGTCCTTGACGGTAAAGCGGACACGGTATTCCTGCTCGGCCAGCTTTTCAGAGCTGGACAGATACCCCTTCTGCTGGGCCATCTTGGTCAGGTTCTGGACAGCAATCTCATTGTCCACCAGCACTTCCACCTCGCCGGGGCCGTGCAGCTCTGCAATGGCCTTTTTGGCCTTGACCACGGGCAGCGGGCAGGCATCTCCACGGGCATCGATCTTGATCATTGATTGTTCCTCCCTCATTCGTATGTTACTGTGATCTCCGGTGTCTGCTTTTCCCCAATGGTGCCCACGATCTTTGCGGGCAGACCCGCCGCCTGCAGCTCTGCTTCCAGTGCAGCGGCATCCTGCGGGGCCACAGCAAACAACAGGCCGCCGGAGGTCTGGGGATCAAACAGAATTTCCTCCATCGGGAAGGGTACTTTCTCAAACCGGACAAAGGGCCGGTGTGGTTGCGGTTGCGTTGACCGGCAGCGGTGTACAGGCAGGCATCTGCGGCCTCCCATGCACCGGGCAGTATCGGCACCGCATGGGCATCGATGACGCTGGAGAGTTTCTCCCCCATCATCTCGTGCAGATGGCCCAGAAAGCTGAACCCGGTCACATCCGTGGCGGCGTGCACCTCGTACCTGCGCGCGATCTCTGCCGCTGCTTTGTTCAGGGTGGTCATGGAACGGACTGCGGCTTCCATCTGTTCCGGTGCGGCTTCGCCCACCCGGTTGGCGGTGCAGATCAGTCCCACGCCAAGCGCCTTGGTCAGAAGAAGTTTGTCGCCCGGGCGGCCGGTATCGTTGGCCGTCAGGCGGTGCGGATCTACCAGGCCTGTCACCGACAGGCCGTACTTCACACCGGTATCGGCAATGGAGTGCCCACCCACCAGCATGCCCCCGGCTTCGGCCACCTTTTCGGCACCGCCGCGCAGGATCTCCCCCAACACGTTCAGATCCATGCTCTCGGGGAAACAGACAAGATTCAGTGCCGTTTTGACCTCACCGCCCATAGCGTAGACATCGCTCAGGGCATTGGCCGCGGCGATCTGCCCGAAGGTATAGGGGTCATCGACCATCGGCGGGAAGAAATCCACCGTCTGCACCAGGGCAATATCCTCGGTAATGCGGTAGACGGCAGCATCGTCCCGGCTGTCGTAGCCAACCAGAAGGTCGGGGTCTTTTTCGCTCCGGGGCAGCTTTTCCAGAATGCGGCTCAGTACCCCGGCACCCAGCTTTGCGGTGCATCCGCCGCCGGTGCAGAAGACAATGGGGCCTTGTTCTGCCATTTCATGCACGCTCCTTTTCATCAAAATAAGTCAACACGCCCTGCACTTCATATTTTTTGCACAGGAGCGCTAGGGTCTGTTCTCCGGCAGCAATGCGGGCGGGGTCATCCGCCTGATTGAGCACCACAGAAAAACGGCGGTTCCCCACCCGTTTTCGTCCTCCCTGCTCACTGGCCAGCAGCCTTGCCAGCAGCTCCGGGGTCAGAAGCGTTTCGGGGTCTGCGCCCAGCAGGGCGCAGGCCTGCTCCAGCCGGAAGCAGACCTCCCGCCAGAGGTCTGCCCAGTGCGGACAATCCGGCCACAGCCAGCACGATATCGCTTTCCCGCAGCAGCACCGGTTCATGGGCCGCCGGAACTTTGCAGGCATCCGTTTGCACCGTCCGCTTCCAGAAGAACCATATCCGCCTGTGCCATCCAGCGGGTCAGCTGTTCCAGCGGCAGGGCGGTCAGCTTGCCCTGCTCTGCCGGGACACCGGCCACGGCATATCGTCCTTCCGCCCAGAGGGCCGCAAGGGCAGCCTCATCCGCGGCATAATGTGCCCCGGGCTGCCGGATGTGGGTTGTGGTGCTCACCAGCACCCGCCAGCCTTTGGCGGCACAATGCCGGGCAAAGGCATAGAGCAGGGTGGTCTTTCCGCCGCCGCCCACCAGCGAGATCACATGGCCCTTTTCAGCCAGAAACGGAAATTGTGTTTCCAAAAGCATCAGCGGTTCTCTTCCACCGCCATAGCGACCTGCTCCGGGGTGATGGGCAGCTCGTAGAAGCGGGTGCCGATGGCATTGTAGATGGCATCCGCGATGGCGGGCAGCGGGGTGTTGATGACCACCTCACCGATGGATTTTGCACCAAACGGGCCGTTGGCTCGTAGCTGCTCTCAAATTCCACCCGGATGTGGCCGATGTCCACACGGGCGGGGATCTTATACTGCATAAAGGAATTCTCCATCGGCCAGCCCTTGGCATCGTAGGTGATGTTCTCGGTCAGGGCCATGCCGATGCCCTGCAGGATGCCGCCCTCGGTCTGCACACGGGTCAGGTTTGGGTTGATGGGGGTGCCGCAGTCCACACAGGCGGCATAATCCACCACCTTGACCTCACCGGTCTCCTTGTCCAGCTCAATTTCAGCCGCGCCGACCATGTAGGGCGGGGGCGAAAGGGGCGAGGTGTGGGTCTCGGTGATCTCCAGCGGCACCATGTGGCCGAACTGGGAGCGAAGGCCACCTCAGAGAGAGAGACCCTCTTCTCCGGGTCTGCGTTCAGGGAGACGAACTTGCCGTCAAAATCCACGGCATCTTCGGTCGTCTGGAGCAGCTCCGCACCCAGCTTGCAGATCTGGCCGCGCAGCCGGAGGGCGCACTTTTCCACTGCCTTGCCGGTGACATAGGTGTAGAGGAAGCGTAGGAGCCGGAGTCATAGGGCGAGGTGTCGGTATCCGCGCCAAAGACGGTGATATTGTCCAGGTCACAGTCCAGCACCTCAGCGGCGATCTGAGCCAGCGTGGTGTCACAGCCGGTGCCCATATCAGCTGCACCGATGATGAGGGAGTAGAATCCGTCATCGTTTACCTTGAGCGTTGCACTGCCCACGTCCATGCCGGAAATGCCGGAGCCCTGCATAGCCATGCCCATACCCACGGCGCGCACCTTGCCATTGCCAAGGTCGCGCACAGGGTACTTGTTGTCCCAGTCGATCATCTCGTGGACTTTTTTCAGGCAGCGGTCCAGCGCGCAGCTGGTGTTCACAGCGCCGTAATAGGCGGGCATCACATCGCCCTCTTTGACGATGTTCATTTCGCGGATCTTGAAGGGGTCCATGTGGAGCCTGGCGGCCAGCTCGTTGACGGCAGATTCCACTGCAAACAGGCCCTGGGTCGCACCATAGCCGCGGTACGCACCGGCAGACATGTGTTGGTGTAGACCACGTCGCTGACAAAACGGAAGGCTTCGGCCTTGCCGTACAGCGGGATGGACTTGTGACCGGAAAGGCCCACCGTTGTGGGGCCGTGCTCACCATAAGCACCGGTGTTGGACAGGGTGTAGAGGTCGATGCCCTTCACGATGCCGTCCTTGGTGGCACCCAGACGGACGTGCATCTCCATCTCGTGGCGGGGCGAAGATGCGGTCTGGCTCTCTTCGCGGGTGAAGATCAGCTTACAGGGCTTCTTGGTCTTCCAGGTAACAAAGGCCGGATAGATGGCCGAGACCGCCGTCTGCTTGGCACCAAAGCCGCCGCCGATGCGGGGCTTGATGACACGGATCATGGATTTGGGGATGTGCAGGGCGTTTGCCACATTGCGGCGGGTGTGGAACACGATCTGGGTCGAGCTGAGGATGTTCAGCCGCCCGTACAGATCCATCCAGCAGCAGGTGCGGAAGGTCTCCATCATGGCCTGCTGGCAGGCTTGGTGTGGTAAACACGGTCGATGACAACATCGCACTTTGCCAGCACAGCATCAATGTCGCCGTCGCCGCACGCATCGTGGGCACAGAGGTTGCGCTTGTTGTCGGCACCCACGGGGCTCAGGCTCTCCCAGTTGTCCTCCGGGTGGACAAGGATGGGGTTGTCCTTCGCAGTGTGGAAATCCAGCACCGGCTCCAGTACCTGATACTCCACCTTGATGAGCTTCATGCTTTCTCAACACACTTCTCATCTTGCCCACCACAATGGCCACCACGTCCCCCACAAAGCCGGACGTGGCGGTCAATGACCAAGCGGTCGTAGGGGCTGGCTTCGGGGTAAGTCTGGCCGGCCTGCGTGTAGCGGCGAGCGTTCTGGTCCACATCCTCCCAGGTGAAGATGGCCTCGATGCCGGGCACCTTTTTGGCCACGGACGTGTCGATGCGCTCTACCATGGCGTTGGCATGGGGCGAACGGTACAGCTTGACGATCAGGCAGTCTGCAGGGGCCAGATCATCCATGTAAACGGGCTTGCCGGTCACAAGCTGCATGGCATCCTTTTTGCGGAACGCTTTGTTGACGTTTTTCATTCGGCACCCTCCTGTTTTGCTTTTTTCCAGGCGAGAAAATTCTGGATGCCCCGCAGCTGGCCCTCGTAGCCGGAGCAGCGGCAGAGGTTGCCCGCAAGATATTCCTTGATCTCCTCCTCAGTGGGGTATTCCTTTTCCCGGAAGAGGGCGAGGGCGTTCATAATAAAGCCCGGGTTGCAGAAGCCGCACTGCTCCGCACCCTGATCGGCGATAAAAGCGCCGAATTCAGCAGCCTCCTCCTGCAGGCCCTCCAGCGTGGTCACCCTGTGGCCGTCGGCACGGGCTGCCAGCACAGAGCAGGACAGCACCGGCACATCGTCCAGAAAGACGGTGCACAGGCCGCAGTTGGAGGTCTCACAGCCGCGCTTGACACTGTAACAGCCGTGTGCGCGGACAAAATCGATGAGCAGGGTGTCCGGTGCGGCCTCTGCCGTGACTTTGGTTCCGTTCAGAATAATATTCACCTGCATCTTGTCTCACCTGTTCCCTTCCAATTTCAGCACAGCGCGCTTGACCAGCACCCCGGCCAGATGATTGCGGTATTCCGCACTGCCGCGCATGTTGCTCTCTGTCCGGATGTTTGCCCGCACCTCAGCGGCAAAGCGGGCAGCGGTCAGCTCCGGCGTTTCGGCGGCATTGGGCTGCAGGGTATATAGCACTGCCTTGCCGGGCCGGGCACCAATGGCGACCCGGAAGCCCCCGGCCGTTTTCGCGGCGGCACAGGTCAGCACAGGAAAATCCGTCTGGCTGTTGCGCACCGACTGATAGCAGAATGCTGCCTGCTCCTTCGGCACGATGACCCGCACCAGGATATCCCTGTCGTACGGGCGCTGAGCATACTCCGAAAGCGGCACGATGCCGCCCTTGTAGAGCTCCACCGAAGCGTTCAGGGCCAGGAACATGGTCAGAACATCGGAAAAGCCAAAACGGCTGTAAATGCTGCCGCCCACGGTGGCAAGGTTGCGCAGCTGCACACCCACAATGTGGCGCACAGATTCCCGCACAGCGCCGTCCGTGTAGGCATTGAGTCCCTCGTGGAGCTCGATCTGCCGCAGGGGCACCATGGCCCCGATGGAAAAGCCCTCAGCCGTTTCCTCAATTTTGTCCAGCCCAAGGCCCGACAGGTCGATGGCGGTGCCGACATTGATGTTCTCCATCTTGAGCCAGATCATGCCGCCGATGACCCGATTGTTTCGCTTCTGGTTGAGCTGCCAGGCTTCCTCGAGGCTTTCGGCCCGTTTGTATTCCCGGATCGTCATCATACGCAGTACCTCTCTTTTTTTGATTGCTACTTTTATTTTATCACAAAATCCCTTATAATGCCACTGGAAAGACTGCCGCAGATCCGGCAGGTTCAGGAGGAATGATTTTATGGCAGAGTTGTGCAGAGAAAAAGCCCACCCTCCGGTGGGATGCGTCATCATGGCATCGGGGCTGGCCCGGCGGTTCGGCTCCAACAAGCTGCTGGCCGATTTCGGGGGCCGCCCCCTGCTCTGCCGGGCGCTGGAGGTCACCGCCACCCCCGCCCTTGCTGCCCGGGTGGTCGTAACCCGCTCTGCCGAGGTAAAAGCCTGTGTGACGCACAGGCCGTTCCCTGCCTGCTCCACAGCCTGCCGGGCCGGAACGACACTGTTCGGCTGGGGCTGGAGGCGCTGCTGGAGCAATGCCCCGGTCTTGCAGGCTGCATCTTTCTGCCCGGAGATCAGCCACTGCTGCAGCGGGAGACGCTGGAAGCGCTGATCACTGCTTTTGCCCAGACACAAAAAGAAACAGAGCGGGCGATCTTCCGGCTGGGAGCCCGGGCCGCAGATGGCCCGGACACCGTTGTCGGAAGTCCCGTTCTGTTTGGATGCGGATATTTTCCCGCTCTGCGCACCCTGCCCGAGGGCAAGGGCGGCAGTGTTGTACTCAAGGCTCACCCTGAGCAGGTACAGATCGTTTACGCCCAGCGGCGGGAAGAACTGCTGGATGCAGATACGCCGGAAGCTCTGGAGGAGCTCTCCGCCATTGCAGCGCAATGGTGCGTTCCCTGACAGGAGAGGCAAGGGCACTTCTTGGCTCCCCTGTCAGGGGAGCTGTCACCGAAGGTGACTGAGAGGTTTATACGGCCTTATCGTTCTTGGGCAGCAGCACGTTCAGCACAATGGCCACAAAGGCTGCGGGCACGATGCCGCTCTCGCCGCAGATCAACTGGAAGAACTGGGGGGTGTGTGCCAGGATGCTGGCATTGGCACCCATGCCGTAGCCCACGCCCAGTGCAACGGAAACGATGGTCAGGGTGCGCGGGGTCATCTTTTCCTTGGTAATGAGCTGGATGCCGGACACCACGATGGAAGAGAACATCATCACGCAGCACCGCCCAGAACGCCTGCGGCATGATGGAGACCAGTGCGCCCAGCTTGGGGGATCAGGCCGCAGAGGATCAGGAAGATGGCACCGGTAGCCAGTGCACCGCGGTTGACGACCTTGGTCATGGAAACCAGACCCACGTTCTGGCTGAAGGAGGTGTTGGGCAGAACGCCGAAGCAGGCGGCAAAGGAAGAGCCCAGGCCGTCGCAGATGACACCGCCGGACAGCTCCTTATCGGTGGCCTCACGGCTCATGCCGCCCTCCATCACGCCGGAGATATCGCCCACGGTCTCCACAGCGGTGACGATGAACATGATCAGCACGGGCAGGATGGCGCGCATATCAAAAATGATCTTGACGGGAACCAGCTTGGGGATGGCAAACCAATCGGCCTGTGCACCTTGCTCCAGTTCAGCACCCATGCCTTGGTGAACTCCACACCCTCGGCAGTGACACCGGTGGTGGGCAGGACAAAGCCCATGATGAAGGCTGCCAGATAGCCCGCCACGATGCCGATGAGGATGGAGGAAGAACTCAGGAAGCCCGTGGTCCAATGCTTGAAGAACAGGATCACCACCAGCACGAATACAGCCAGCAGCAGGTTTTCCGCGGAACCGAAGTCCTTGGCTGCGTTGCCGCCGCCAAAGGAGTTGACACCCACGGAGATCAGGGACAGACCGATGGACAGCACCACCGTACCGGTGACCACCGAGGGGAAGAACTTGCGCAGGGGCTTGAGGAAGAAGCCCAGCACAGTCTCAAACAGGCCGCCCAGAATGGAAGCGCCCATGATGGCACCGTAGGCCAGCACACCGCCGCCCATGGAAGCAGCCACACTGTTGAACACGCCCAGGAAGCCGGAGCTGGTGCCATGATAATGGGGACCTGACCGCCCACAGGGCCGATGGAGAACAGCTGCACCAGCGTGACCACACCGGCCACGAACATGGCGTTCTGCAGCAGGCTGACCTGCAGGTCAGCAAACTCACCGCCTGCAAGGCCGCAGGCACTGGTGATGATAAGAAGCGGGGTCAGATTGCCCACGAACATGGCAAATACATGCTGCAGGCCCAGCGGGATGGCCTGGCGAAGGGGCATCTTGGCATCAAACTGGTATGCACCCTTCTCCAACTCGATATTTTTGATCATAACTTCTCCTTTATCTAAAAGGCTTTTTTACACGATAAAAATTATTATAGCAGAGCCTTTCTCAAATTGGGAGAGGTCCGGGATGTTTTTTGTTCATTTTTAGTTCATAAGTCATACTTTAGCTTTGAATTGTCCTTTTATGAAGTACAAAATCGGATGGATCAGCCCCCTGCTCCCGGCACCAGAAGCCTCCGAGGCGCATCAATGGCCGTGGTGCCCTCAGCAAGGTCGTTGGCCGCAAGCATCTGGGCCGGGGAGACATGGAACCGCCTGGCGATGGCAAACAGCTCCTCCCCCGCCTGTGCATAATAGATGCGCAGGCTGATCTCCGGGTCTGCCGGGGTCAGCGGCTCCCCCAGCGCGATGGAGCCCACGCAGGTGTTCCCGCTCCGCTGTAGGATGGCCCCTTCTGCCTTGACGGAAAGGGTGACTCCAGTGTGCCGTTTGCGCAGACACAGCGCAGGTCCTCGGCACGGAGCCAGCACTCCGGGATCAGCTCCGCGTCCGAGGGCAGCTCCCGCCCCAGCGGCAGGCAAGCTCCAACACCTTTTCATAGCTTTCCAGCTCCGAAAGGCTGTTCTCCCCAAAGGCAGTCACGGTCACCCGGCTGGTCAGATCCCAGTTGTTTTCCCTGTATGCCAGCAGGGCCGGGCCAAAGGAGGCAAAGCAGGCCAGAATTTTAGCCCCAGTGTCCGGCAGAGGGCCTGAGCCGGTCAGGGTCACGGTCTCATCCAGGGTGCAGGCCAGCGATTCCGTCTGTACCGTCTGCGGGGTCTGTTCTGTCTCAAATTTCGTGGAGAAGGCATCCGCCACGCACTGCAGCTGGTAGGGCCTCCATGCCCGCAGGCGCAGCATCAGGTTGGCGGTCAAGCGGCTGGGTTCCTCCCCTTCTCCCTCCGTGAGCGTAAAGCCCACCGGCTCGGCCACGCAGAGGCAACGGCAGTCCTCGCTCAGGCCATCCACATCCAGCACCTGATTGAAGTTCAGGTTCACGCTCTGGCTCTGCAGTACCGGGTCGCCTCGGCACGCCAGGCACAGGAAACGACCAGCACGCCCTTGGCAACGGCTTTCCCGTTCAGGAGCTTGAGGTCTCCGACAGAGGCATTGCCGCTGAGGTCCAAAACGGCGGCGGGCGGCGTGGGAAAGCGGATCTCGCCTTCGACCGTGACCAGCTTTTCCAGCACAGCGGCACGCCGCACCCCGGAAAGGGTGACCAGTTTCTGCTCTACCCCGCCATCCGACAGAGCGTGATGACATCGGTTTTGACCTGCGTATGCACCGATACCACCAGCCCATACGCCCCCCGCACCTCGATGCGGCGCGGGTTGACGGTGCGGCAGTTCAGATATTCGGTCTGGCCTTCCACCTGCACGGCCCATGCCGTGAAGACGAACTCCGGCAGGTCCAGCAGCTTGGTAAAGGGGAGCTTCTGCTCGGTCTGGCACAAGCCCGCCCCCTCTTCCCCCTGATAATAGACCACACAGCGCAGATATCCCTCCAATTGCAGCTTGCCGGGCTGCAGCCGCTTTTGCAGCACCACCGGCCTGACAAAGCACTTGACCAGCTTAAACACCGGTGGCAGATAATCAGAGATCAGGATCTCTGTTTCCAGCGGCAGCTCTGCCTTGAGGGTACAGTTTGTCCCCGCCGCCGGCAGGGCATCCCGAAAGATCTTCAACTCCATGGTACGCGCTCCTTTCCTGTCCGCTCTTGGTGTCATTTTATTCCGGGAACAGGCGGGATAGAACGAAGCGCTTTTCCGGAGACGCAAAAAGCCGCCGCACAGTGTTTCCACTGCGCGGCGGCCTTATCACAATCAGGGTTCGGGGAAAAACAGGTGCTTATTCAGCAGCTTGGCAGCCTCGATCTGCTTGATCAGCTCGGGAACGACCTTGAACAGATCGCCCACAATGCCGTAGTCAGCAACACCGAAGATGGGTGCGCTCTCGTTCTTGTTGACAGCGATGATGCACTCGGAATCCTGCATACCAGCGGTGTGCTGGATGGCACCGGAAATGCCCAGAGCAACATAGATCTTGGGGTGGACCGTCTTACCGGTCTGACCGACCTGATGGTCAGCGGTCATCCAGCCTGCGTCGGTAACGGCACGGGAAGCACCCACAACGCCGCCGCCCAGTGCAGCAGCCAGCTGCTCAGCCAGCTCGATGCCCTTGTTGACATCCTTGCTGATGCCGCGGCCAACAGAGACGATGACATCGGCACCGATCAGATCGACCAGCTTCTCAGCAGCCTTCTCGACGCTCAGGACCTCGGTCTTGATGTCGGCAGCGGACAGCTCGAAAGCGGGCTTCACGATCTGGCAGGCATCAGCTTGGCCTGATCGAAGGGAGCCTTCTTCATAACGCCGGGGCGCACGGTGGACATCTGGGGACGGAAGCGGGGGCAGATGATGGTAGCCATCAGATGGCCGCCGAATGCGGGACGGGTCATCTTCAGGTTGCGGTCTTCCATATCGAACTTCTGCTTGGACAGGTCGATGGTGGAGCTCTCCTTCAGGAAGTCGATGTACTTTGCAGTGTCGATATCCAGGTGGGTAGCATCAGCGGTCAGGCCGGTGTGCAGACGGGCTGCGCAGCGGGGGCCCAGATCGCGGCCAATGTTGGTGGCACCGATCAGCAGGACCTCGGGCTTGTACTCGTTGACCATGTCGCAGACGACCTTGGCGTATGCGTCCGTGGTGTAATCCTTCAGCAGGGGCTGTCGCAGACCATGACCTTATCAGCGCCATAGCCGCCCAGCTCCTTGGCAATGCCGTCCACGTTATCGCCCAGCAGCAGGCCGGTGACTTCGCAGTTCAGCTCATCAGCCAGCTTGCGGGCCTCGCTGACCAGCTCGAAATCGGTGGGCATCAGTTTGCCCTGGCGCTGCTCACAAAAGACCCAAACGCCCTTGTACTCGTTAAAATCAGCCATTGTAATCCTATGCTCCTTTCATCAGATCAGGTGCTTCTTGGCCAGGATACCTGCCAGCTGTGCGGCGGTGTCGTCGCCAGTCAGCATGGTTCCTGCGCCCTTCTGCGGAGGAGTGAAGGACTTAAAGACGTTCGTCGGAGAACCCTTCAGACCGATGGTATCGACCTCGATCAGCGGATCATCCTTCAGAGCGTTGTAATCGAACACTTCCATGGGCTTGTCGTAGCAGGTGAAGATGCCATTGACGCTCATGTAACGGGGCTGGTTCAGCTCCTTGATGCAGGTCAGCAGGCAGGGAGTCTGCACCTTGACCATCATGTAGCCGTCTTCCAGCATACGCTTCACAGTCAGGGTGTTGCCATCCTTCTGGATGTCGGCCACATAGGTAACCTGGGGCAGATGCAGCTTTTCAGCGATCTGGGGGCCGACCTGTGCGGTATCGCCATCGATTGCCTGACGGCCGCAGAACACAACGTCCTCGGGGCCAACGCCGATCTTGTTGACGGCAGCAGCCAGGATCTGGCTGGTTGCAAAGGTATCGGAACCGCCGAACTCACGGCCGGAGACCAGAACAGCCTTATCAGCGCCGCGGGCCAGCAGCTCACGCAGCATGCCCTCTGCCGGCGGGGGACCCATGGTAACAACAACGACCTCGCAGCCGGTGGCGTCCTCAGTTTCAGGGCGGCCTCCAGAGCGTTCAGGTCATCGGGGTTGGTGATGGTTGCCATGGATGCACGATCCAAAGTGCCATCGGGCTTGACGGACACCTTGCCGGAGGTATCAGGAACCTGCTTTACACAAACAATTGCTTTCATTGTAACTCTTGCCTCCCTTACTTCAGCAGCGCGCCGGAAATGACCATCATCTGCACTTCGCTGGTGCCCTCGTAGATCTCAGTGATCTTGGCATCACGCATCATGCGCTCGATGGGGTAGTCACGGGTGTAGCCGTAACCGCCGAACAGCTGCAGGCAGCGGCGGGTCACATCGCTTGCGGTGCGGGCTGCGATCAGCTTAGCCTGAGCAGCCTCGACACTGTAACGGACCTTTGCGCCATCCATGGCCTGCTGCTTCTTCAGAGCGGCAGCGTAGACCAGATACTTGGCAGCCTCAACGCGGGCTTCATCTCAGCCAGCTCGAACTGGGTGTTCTGGAATGCAGAGATGCTGCGGCCAAACTGCTTGCGCTCCTTGACGTAGGCAACGGTCTCTTCCAGAGCGCCCTCGGCAATGCCCAGAGCCTGAGAAGCGATGCCGATACGACCGCCGTCCAAGGTAGCCAATGGCCAGCCTGGAAGCCTTGCCGCGCACGCCCAGCATACGATCCTTCGGGATACGGCAGCCTCGAAGA
>ENA-OQCX01000518-OQCX01000518.1-human-gut-metagenome-genome-assembly--contig:-NODE-518-length-19969-cov-2.831368_pt1 | contig 19969 bp, 18 predicted proteins | sample MGYA00242762_ERZ504587 | MGnify/ENA primary metagenome ERZ504587 (study PRJEB26092, sample SAMD00036337) | human gut metagenome | host: Homo sapiens | study: EMG produced TPA metagenomics assembly of... | reverse complement strand
CGATAAATTCCGGACGGAATTTATATCCTGCCCATTTCTCAAACTTCTCTAAAATATATGGGCTTACACTTGCACTGTATCCGAACCACTCAACGTACTTTTCTCTCTTCTGATCATCAAATGTTAATGTGACTGATGGAAAAAATGTTGTAAATCGAACAACATCTATATTCGGATTCTCTTCACACCATCTTTTCAGCTTTTCCTTTACATACTTCTGTGTCTTCGGCTGTCTCACATCATATGTTAACTGATGTGGTGTATCCTGCCAATCATTCGTAATGAAATTGTACATATGTACCGGATCCCAAATAAGGAATGCCAGAAAGCTTACTGTATATTCATGATATGATTTTGTCTGAATCTCAACCTCTCCTGAAGCTTCATCAAACTCCCATTTATCTGTAGGAACAATCTCTCCTGTTGTACGGTCGATCACTTCCCACCAACGTTTTGGATCATCTAACGTATTTACTTTCAGCTGCTCTGTGTGAAATCCTTCCATTAAGCGAATACGAAGTGTTTCGCCTCTTGCTGTCACACGGTTACTGATCAAATATTCCTGCTGAATTTCTTCCGGATTGGCACTTGCCCACTCATTATCTTTTCTTGTTGTATAATAAGTAGCGTATTTCTTAACCGGCTCTGACAGAAGTTCTTCTGGCATCTCTGTTCCGTCACAATCTCTCAACGCATCTGCTCCCAAGAGATTCTTTAATCGTAATGTCTCGTCAATAACATCTGCATCTGTCGGCAGCGTCAATCTTCCCGTCATCAATATGTTCCCCTCCAAATAACTTTTATTCTTACTTATCTCACGACTAAAGTATAACGTTTTCACCAATGGATATCAATTTCATTGTTGCTCGGTTTGTTATATTTTTTGCTTTTTTTATTACTAAAATACTGTTTTTTCTTATTATTTTTTATGTATAATATGTTTAATATATAGAATTGTTATATTATTTTTTCGTCTTTTTTACGAATTCACTTTAAAATTATTGCTTTTTCATATATTTTATATAAAATTTAATCAATTGAGAAGGCCCATACAAACTATAACTTAACCGAAGAGGATATGCACTTATGAGTAATGAATTTATCAACCTTGCTCCGCCACGAGCAGTCGCGACGATTTTAGTCTTCGCTATATTCTATTTCTAAATACGAAGGTGACTGGAACTCTCTACCGCACACACATCAGTTCTCAGAACTCTTCTATGTTTTGCACGGTGAGGGTATCTTCTATATAGAAGATGAAAAGTTTCTATGAAAACAGATGATTTAATGATCATTAATCCTTATGTAGAACACACTGAAAAAACACTTCCAAACAACCCAATGGAATACATTGTATTTGGTGTTGAAGGACTTGCGTTTTCTTTCGATGATCCTGAACAGGACGCTTCAAAAGGATATAGTTTCTATAGTTATGGTTCTGATAAAAATCAGTTTATTAATTTTGCACAATTAATGATGCATGAATTTCAAGAACAAAAACCCGGATTTGAAAAAGTCTGTCACGGATTACTTGAGGTTCTTTTGGTATACATTTCCAGAAAGCAAAACCTTTCTGTTATTTCTGAATCCTCTTTCCAGCTTTCTAAGGAATGTGCATTAGCTAAACGATATATTGATACAAACTATTCCCAAAATATTACATTGGATTTATTAGCTGAGATCACACATATCAATAAATTTTATCTGGCACATTCTTTTACAGAATGCATTGGTCAATCTCCGATCAACTATTTAGCAGATCGAAGGATCGAAGCATGCAAAGAACTTTTGACAACCTCTGATCTCTCTGTAACACAGATTGCTTCCAGTGCAGGTTTCTCTTCCCAATCTTATTTCTCACAGATCTTTAATAAGAAGGTTGGAATGTCACCAAGGCAATACCGTAAATTATATTCACATGTAAAAAGGGAGTAATATATTTATACCAAGAAAGGGCTGGCACATGCCAGCCCTTTCTTTTGAAAGAATTCTTGAAAACTTCTTTCCTTTTACTTTTCAGGAAAATTTTTATCTTCTTTTACGTCTGCGTAAAATAACTGTAACGCTGGCACCTGCTGCCAGTATTGTCGCAGTTCCCCACAAGATCAGTGGAGTTGCATCTCCGGTCTTAACTGCACCTGACTTCTTATCAGAATTATTCTTCTTGGAATCATCTTTCTTAGAATCATCTTTCTTGGAATCATCTTTCTTGGAATCATCTTTCTTAGAATCATCTTTCTTATCATTATCAGTTGCAGGTTTTTCAATCAATTCCGCATATGCCTTATTGATTGCTTCTGCCATTGCATCAACTTTGCTCTGTTCGGATTCTTTCAGACCTTTTTCTACTGCTGCGATTGCATCATCCAAAGCTTTCAGACTTCTTCTGTATTACTTACTTCTGTCAATCTTCTTTGCTTTTTCCATTGCTGCGCTTACTGCTGTGTAGTCTGCTTCCTCTTCTACAGCTGGTTTCTCAACTAATGCTGCATAAGCCTTATTGATTGCTTCTGCCATTGCATCAACTTTATCCTGTTTGGATTCTTTCAGACCCTTTTCTACTGCCGCTACTGCATCATCCAAAGCTTTCAGACTTTCTTCTGTATATTTACTTCTGTCAATCTTATTTGCTTTTTCAATCGCTGCATTCACTGCTGTATAGTCTGCATCTTTTTCCGGTTTCGGCTCTTCTGCCTTTTTTTGTAACTGTTACTTTAATAGAAGCTTTCACGTCATCTGGGTTTTTCATATTCTCACCCATTGTCAGTGTTCCTTCCAATGTGTAAGTTCCCGGTGTTGTCTGATAATTATCTTTTGCCCATGTTACTTCTACTTCTTCATTCAGGTTTCCTGTCACTGTGACAGTTACTTTGTTTGGTAATTTAAGCTCCTTGAATGTAGTTCCTTCTTCTACTGAAATTCCTTCTGGGTTTGTTACACTGAGTACTTTTACACTCTTTTTCATTTCAAAAGAAAACTGCTTTGGAAGTGCTGACTGTCCTGCTGCTGTCTTTGCAACAATCTTAACAACACATGTTCCTTCCTCCAGACCCTTAAGTGTGAACTCTGGGGCTTTCGTATTACCTTTCAACTCACCATTTACATAAACATCATAGTTTGCGAAAGAAGAACCTTCTTTTAATGTCCATGTGAGTTTTACAGAATCATCACTAACCGGAGTCTTTGTAACAGACTCGATCTCACCTTTTGTTGATCCGTCACCCATTGTTGCCACATTGCTGATCTCAATTGCCTTCTCTGATGCAGCATCTGCACTATTCAGAGCATATACTTTGAAGTTATAAGTCGTTCCAGGTGTCAGATTCTCCAGTGTTACGGTTGTACCACTTACAATCTCGTTAATTTCATTCTCTTCATCAACTACTTTGTATTTTGCTGCTCCCGGAACCTTATTCCATTTCAGTACAACTTTCTTGCTTTCCACAAGAACTGCTGAACCTGTCTGGTCTTCTACTGTAGGAACTTTCGGTTCTCCAAGTGCTTTGATTGCTGCGTCTAATGCTTCTTTCTTTGCAGCAACAGTCTCCTGTGTTGCATCAGCATTATTCATTACCTCAACTGCGTCATTATATGCCGCCATAAATGCATTCCAGTTTGTCTCATCATATTCTGATTTAACAAGTGCTGCTCCTGCCTCAACTGATGTCTGGAGCTCTGCTTTATCAACTGCTACACCTTCACCTGGTGAAAAGATCTTTAAGTAGTCCAAGTTAATCTGATATTTTCCGTCACGCTCTACTGCCACACATTTGATTGTGTGCTCACCATTCTCAAGATTTTTCTTTGAGAAGATAAGTTGCTGATTATCTCCATTACTTGATCCCTCTAATGAATAATTTCCAATCTTTTCACCATCAATATAAACATCAAAGCTTGCAAAGTTAGCATGCTTCTGAGAATAAACTTCTACACCAGTTCCATTGAATGTATATTCAAAATAACTTCCTACAGCGTCTGACGTATTTTTACTCTCTGTCTTTGTTCCACCGTGATGCTTCTCCCGTTCTCCTGCCCAGTTTGTCCATGTTCCATGCCATGTGATTGCGTTATTTGTTGTTCCATAGTCTCCTGACGCCGGCACGTTACCGTCTTCTACGATTGTCTCAACCTCTGCCACATCCTGTTTGATTGCAACTTTCAGTTCAATTGTTCCAGTCTTTGTAGCATCTGCAGCGGATGTTGCTGTGATAGTAACTGTTCCGTTCTTACTTAAGAATGTTACCAATCCTTTATCATCTACTGTTGCAATGCTATCATCAGACGTACTCCATGTAACTGTCTTATCTGTTGCATTCTCCGGTTCTACAGTTGCTTTTAACTGTAATGTGCTGTTTGCTTTGGATACTGTAGTCATTCCGGATTTGGAGCTTACTGTCACACCTGTCGGTGCTACCAGTGTTGAATCCAGAATTTCAAATGCATCAAGTTCAATCTTTGTACCAGAACTTGCAGCCTGTTTCTCGTTGAGAACTTTCAGCTGAAGTGTATGGATTCCTGCTTTAAGGTCATCTTTGCTGAAGTATTCCTTCTGACGCACTGTACTTGCACTATATGTATCAACTACGCCCTGAGACTTACCATCGATAAATACTTCAATCTTACCTCTGTCTTTATTGGTACAGCCGATCACCTTGATTCCTGTTCCCTTAAATGTAAGAGTAACAGTCTCTCCGCCCTTTGGACTATTCAGATATTGAATTGTATCCATATAGTTGACATTTTTATCCTGTGTCCAGTTGCCCCATTCACCTACATATGCGATTCTTTCATCAGCATTGTCAATCTTACCTGCGCCAATCGGCTCTGTTACAGTTACTACTGCACTCTTTTCAGATTCAATTCCATCCACAACTGCGGCCACCTGATATTTCATTGCTCCAAGTGTCTTGTATGCTGTTGTATCTTTATAAGTTGTTGTTGTTAAACCTGTCTCAATGCAGATCACATCTCCATTTTCTACCTGACGATATACATTATATGTTACATTGCTTCCCTCTTCTGCTGTCACAGCGTTCCAGGAAAGATTTACATTTTCATCATCTGCACGAAGTGCCGTCAGTCCTGTCGGAGCTGCCACAGTAGCGGATGCCGGAATGTCTTTTAATGTATAACTCTTTCCTGCTTCTGTTGCGAAAGAGATACGATTTTCCTTTACAGGTGTCACATCAACTACATTTCCGTCGCTGTCCATCACTGTTGCAAGAGATGCATTCGCTGTCTGCACAACTGCTTCTCCGCCATTCTTAGAAAGGATTGTAGCAGTTTTTACATTTCCATCTGCCCAGTCCATAGATACTTCAAAGTTACCCTGTACAACTAATCCATCTACACTTCCGTTAGCCCAAGCGTCTGGAACTGCCGGAAGAAGATTGATATATCCTGCATTGCTCTGCAGAAGCATCTCAGCTACACCTGATGTATATCCGAAGTTTCCATCAATCTGGAAATATTTTGGCTCATGATAATCGAACAAGTCGCATAGATTCCATTCTTGAACAGGTTCTCAATAAGCTGAAGAGCTTTATTTCCATCACCAAGTCTTGCCCAGCTGTTGATTCTCTGTGCCATTCCCCATCCGGTACTCACGTCCGTACGGTTCTGCATGGAAACCTTTGCTGCTGCAAACCATTCTGCATTGTCCTCTGTGATGAGATCTCCAGGATAAAGTCCGAGCAAGTGAGACATATGACGGTGACCATATCCATCACCCATTGAATTAACAGTTGTCTCTGTATACCACTCTTTAATCTGTCCGCTATCACCAACTTCAATTGGTCCTTTCAGATCTGCCTGGTTTGCTTTCCATGTAGCTACCAGCTCGGCATCTTTTCCAAGTACCTCTGCAGCTTTAATCGTATCTTCATATAACTGCCAGATCAAAGACTGCTCATATGTATTTCCATTTGTAACCGGTCCATGCTCCGGTGAAAATGCCGGTGAAGATACCAACTTTCCGTCTGCTCCACGAACAAGCATCTGGTCATACAGTTTAGCTTCTTCTTTCATCATTGGATAGATATTATTTTCTAAGTAAGAAGTATCTCCAGTATATTCATAATAATCCCAGCAATTCTGTAAGATCCACGGTACTGCAGCCGGTGACCATCCCCAACTAAAGTCCCATCCAGGACATGTCCATCCAAACGGATTGTTCTGTGTATGTGCCATGAATCCATTTTCTTCACCTTCGGCACTGGAAACTCCTGCATAGATTGCCGCGGTCACACGCCCCGGTTCTCTCAAAGCATCGATATAATCGATCAGTGGTTCTGCACACTCTGCCATGTTGGTAGAATATGTCGGCCAGTAGTTCATCTGTAAGTTTACATTCATATGGTAGTCTGAATGCCATGGAGAATTGTTCGCTCCTACCCACAGTCCCTGAAGATTGGAAGGAAGTGTCTCTCTTACATAACCATTCTCATCTGTAGTTGTCTCTCTGGAAGACTCAATTGTCATAAATCTTCCATACTGGAATAACATAACTTCCAACTGACGTCTTTCAGCATCTGTTGCAGTTCCTGCTTTGTATGCAGAAAGAAGTTCGTCTGTTGGCTTTGTTGAGACTGTCTGTCCAAGATTCAGATCCACACGGTCAAAGATCTTCTGATAATCACTTACATGATTTGCTTTCAGTTCTTCGTATGTCTTCGCTGCCGCCTGATCTACATACCATTTCACACGACTTGTCAGTTCATCCGCAGATTCGCCTGTTCTATAGGACGGATATTCATCCTTATAATCTGTTCCTATAGACGTGATGATGGTAACCTCACTTGCTCCGGAAACACTTACTTTTCCATTCCCATCTTTCACAGTACCGGCATTGTCAGTAATAACCTGCGTCTGGGATGTGAATTTCATCTGATTGTCTTTAAGCTGTCCGTTGATGGAAATCAATCCATTTGATACTTTTGTATCCCAATCTCTCTTATAGCTGCTATCACCAATCCCATTAACAGCATCCCCTCTGTTATTATCCGGTTCTACACTTACATCCAGACTGATCTTCTCAGAACCGTCTGCTGTGATATGAGTAACAATAACATTGTCCGGATAGCTTGTGAAGTTCTCTCTTGAATAATGAGTACTTCCTTTATCATAATTAACACCGGCAATTGCTGTATTCAGATCCAGATCACGAGTGTAATTTTTCACATCGCTGTTGGATGATACATTCTTAAAATCGATATACATATTTCCAAAACTCAGATAATATCCATATCCATTTGTTCCGTTATCATCACTTGCACCTATCAAGTTTCTTTTTGCAAGATTAGTTGCAGAATTATCCTGGCCATTCGCAAAGTACTCATGGATTGAATTCATTGTCGCTCCATTATTTCCTTTATTCTCCAGATTACCTCCATTGTAATTCTTTCTACTCTCACTTGGTCCTCCTGACCAAAGTGATTTTTCATTGAGCTGGATACGTTCTCTGGTAATTCCACCAAATACCGTTCCACCGATTCCTCCATTACCTATAGGAAGGGACTTTTCCTGCCATCCTTGGTAATACTTGGTAATATCTGCCGGGCTCGTATACCATAGCTTCAGATCATTATTACCGGTCTGCTGCGTTACAGCCGCTGGTTCTGCATGGACCTGCGTTGCCATATACGGCATAGATGTCACAGCTACCGCTGCTGCACAAGCACTTGCAAGCACCCTCCATTTCATTTTCCTTCTCATAATTTCCCTTTCTGATACATATTTGATGTATCTTTTTTATTGTCTTAAGATTCATCTGTTTTTGGACAGACTCCACCTAGTGACTGATTATTCTCATTGTAAATTTTTTCTATTCATTGTGCTTGTTTAATTCATCCTTTATAGGTGCCTTTTTTGTCAAATTCGGAACTCCAGTATTCCTTTTCATTTATGCTATTTCTTTTTCATTGCCTTGTAACCAATCAGTACTGTCCACTGCTCGCTACAGTCGTCCCATATACCAGACAATTCTTCCCTTCACATCATCCATATCAACAACTCCAAACGCTCTGGAATCGTCGGACACTTCTCTATTATCTCCCAGTACGAAGATCTGGTCATCACCTACCGTCAATGGATAGCTTACTTGATTGTTTTCCTCAGTCAGTGTCTCACCAAGCGTTCCTTCCTGCTTTTCTTCTGCTCCGTTCACATACAGCTTGCCGTTCTGTATATTCACAGTATCCCCGGCCACAGCCACGATTCGCTTCACAAACTCTTCTCCATCCGTCTTTTCAAGACAATCACATCTCCGGCTTTATAATCACTGACTCTTTGGTTATACACAACCTTCTCACCACTGTGCAATATCGGATACATAGAGTTTCCCTGCACTGTTGAAATTCCCATCAAAGCATAGAATAACACCATAATAAGTACGATCAGGACAACAAATTCTAATGTTATCACTGCACGGTATTTGCGCATCTGTTTCTTCTTTCTTCTTCCGATCGAAGTTGAAAACTTATCTGTTCCAACGGATTCCCAAGTCCGATACTCTACTCATTAAAATACGGTAATTCCTTGCTGCATGTCAATGAGTTTCACTAAAAGAAACAGCAGCCGGAACATTGCTGCCCCGGCTGCCATTTCATCCTAGAATTTCTTCTAATTTAAGAATTTCTTCTAAACTTTTGTTTTTACTTCACGATCTTTTCATTCCCGCTTATTCCTGTATCACCGAATTGTCTTTTTTCGCATCTCCTGAATACAGGTCATCCAGCTGATCTTCCAGATCTTTCTGCTGCTTTTTCAAGTCTCGATTTCTGACACCGAATACAACGATTACTGCCAGCAATATAAGCAATGCAAGAAGGTCCAACCAGCAAAAACCAAATTTGGTATGTTCAAATAAATATGCCATATATCTCCCTCCTATACTCTTGCGGTCTGATCATTTCCTGAGTTCTGTTCTCCTCGAATCTCCTGAATCTTATCTGCCAGCTCTTTCTCAAAATCATAATCACGCTTTTTCTGATTGTTATGATGCACAATAATCATAATTACTAAAATCACCAGCAACTAATGCTGGAATATCCCAGCATGTAAGCCAAGGTTATGAACAAATTCAAAATAACGCATATCGCTACCTCCTAGTATAATAATGATGTAGTCAATCAAGACTACATCATTATTATACTAGGGAGGTGATGACCGTGGAGAAAATGAAAACCGGCTTTGTAGAGAGAATCGGCGACACGATTTTCGTTGTCAATGCAATGCCCGCAGAGAACGCAAAGCACACGCAGGAGGAGCTTGTAAAGGCTCTGATTGCAAGAGAAACAATGGCTTTGCAGGAAGCAGATGTTGCCTGATTGACTTTACGCACAACTATACGCTTTGGAGATTTTTCAAAAAATATCTCAAAACCACTTGACAGAATGTCTGGTTTTCTACTTTCTTGCTATCGTGAAGTTTCGTTGTTGTTCCTTCTTCATAATAGTTTACTGTGTAAGCAAGATCCGCTCTCTTTGTGTAGTAGAATGTGATCTCATTCTTTCCTGTTGTGATCTTTACATTTTTTGTTTCAGCATCTACTGTATATCCGTCAATTGCTTCTGCAGCCGGTAATAAGAGCTCTGCAGACAAATTCACTGCACATAGTACAAATTATTATAAAGCATCGAATCAGGCGAAAGAGATTCTAGATCAGATTGATGGAATCCTTGCGAAGTCCTATCAGATCTCCCCTGATTCCAGCTCTTATTTTTCTGAAATTGAAGCAATGCTTAGTGAATCGGATATGGATGTGAACTTAAACTTTTCTATAGAAATTAATTCAGCTACTCTTAATTACACTACTACTGTTGACGACTCACAAGCTCAGGAAGTGGATTTAACACTGAATGACCCATGGACGACTTCCTCCGGATTCTATACGATCACATCCTGGAAGGAAGTAGCAACCAATGCGTGGGATGCCGACAACTCTATGAAGCTGATTCAATAAGTAGGTGCATCCGATGTGTTTATCGTCGCCGGTCTTCCATGCTCCATGCGAATCAATGGAATTATCACTAGAAAAAATGGGGAAAATCTTCCCCCTGCCGATACGAGTAACATTGTATCTCCAATCTACCAGTTGGCCGGAAATCGTGATGTGAATGACTTCGAACAAAGCGGTGACGACGACTTTTCTTTTGCTATCCCGGGATTGTCACGTTTCCGTGTCAGTGCATAGAAGCAAAGGGGTGCGCTGTCCGTTGTGATTCGAATCATTTCCTTCTCTCTACCAAATCCGACTGAGATTGGAATCCCGCAACGGATCATTGACTTTTCTAATTTTTCTAAAGGTCTTGTCCTTGTAACGGGAACTGCCGGAAGCGGAAAGTCTACAACACTCGCTTGTATTATTGATACGATCAATCATCATTATAGGAAGCATATTATCACGCTGGAGGATCCTCTGGAATTCCTTCACAGACATGACTTAAGTATCATCAGCCAACGTGAGATCAACGTCGATACAGAGAGCTATGTGACTGCTCTGCGTGTTTCTCTTCGCCAGAGTCCCGACGTTATCCTACTTGGGGAGATGCGCGACTACGAGACTATGCAGGTCGCAATGACGGCGGCTGAGACCGGACATTTGATCTTCTCAACATTGCATACGATTGGTGCTGCCAGCACAATTGACCGTATCATTGACGTATTCCCGCCAAACCAGCAGCATCAGATCGCAGTGCAGCTATCTATGGTTCTGCAGGCCGTTATCTCACAGCAGCTTGTACCGACGATTGATGGGAAAATGATCCCTGTCTTCGAGATTATGACTGTGACACCTGCCATCCGAAATATGATCAGAGATAATCAGGACCACCCGTCCAACGCAACATCATAAACTTAAGGAAAAAATAGAAAGGAATCTGTTCGCAGGTTCCTTTCATTGTGTTAAAATATAGGCAAGGGTGTATATGATTAAATCTTATAAAACAAGATTTCAAAAATTTCTGCATTATTATCTAATCCGGAAATTGCAAAATATGCGAGACAGAATGAAAACTATGCTTTTATTTCATGCTATTATTTTATCCTATTTATAACTCAAATACAATCACAAACCTGACGGCTCTGCAAATCACTCCTGTACATTTGTTTTTTGTTTTCTCTGCCTGATCACTTCCAACACCCAATTTTCCTGTTTTTTCCACAGATTTCATTCAATCTTTCAATTTCTGTGCTATAATACGATATTGCAAAAATATAGAATGCTTAAACAGGGGTGATTTACTTGAAGAAGAAAACGCTTGTGCCTCTAATCGTTTTTTTACTGGGCATGTGCTTGTTAGTTTGATTGTATACAAAACAGACGCCTTTGAAAAAGAACAGAGACACACAACTGCACAATTAAACGCAGCGACCTATGGAGAACGCATAAAAAATGAGATTGTAAATGGAACTGAGATTACGGATACTCTGGAACAAATCTTGATCAGTGATGATGGAACGATCAAGCACTTTAACACGATCGCTAAAAATCTTATGTCTGATTCCATTGAAAGTGTGCAGCTCGCTCCACATGGTGTTGTGACAGATATTTATCCTGCTGAAGGAAACGAAGCGGGTAAGATTGATCTGCTTCATGATAAAGATCGTGGTGAAATCTCCTGTTATGCAAGAGACAATCATACAGTCATTACGCAGGGACCCTTTGAATTAAAACAAGGTGACTATGGAATTGCGGTTCGCAATCCAGTCTACTTAAATGATGAAAACGGACAAGAATATTTCTGGGGATTTACGATTGTTATTTTGCGTGTTCCTGAGATTTTTTCCGACTCGATCAGTGCACTTTCAAATTTTGGTTATGAATATAAGCTTTCAAAAACAGACACTCCCTGGAGTGACACATATGAAGTTGTTTGTCAGTCAGATGGAAATTTAACAAATCCTGTTTCTTATGATTTTACAATAGGTGAAGAGAACTGGAGATTTGAGGTTATGCCTGTGAGTGGATGGAGAAATGCTAAACTTATAGCTGTAATCATCGGACTTTATACTTCTATCGTATTTGTTCTGTCGGTTCTTATCTGGGTCTGGTTAACAGCAAAAGAACATAAAAACAAATTCCAGAAACTAGCACATATGGATTCACTTACCAATATTTATAATCGTTACGGATTTGATGAATTAGCAGAAGAAATGATCGCTAAAAATCCGAACGCTCCTTATGTAGTTGCACTCTTTGATATAGATAATTTTAAGTTTATTAATGATATCTATGGACATGTTTACGGTGACAGGGCTTTAAAGAATCTTGCTGACAGTATGAAGAGTTTTTTTCCATCGGATACATTGTTGGGACGAAACGGCGGTGACGAATTCTGTATTCTTCTCCCAAATTGCACATATGATGATGTGAAAGAACAGTTACAACAATTCACTATGCTTCCAAAGATATTCTCATGCAAGGGAAATGACTACCCGTTTTATATTTCTCTTGGATATGCTGAATATCCTATAGCTGCATCAAACCGTGCACAGCTCATGCGCTGTGCTGATGCTGCACTTTATGAAGTAAAACTGCATGGTAAAAATGGATGTATGGCTTACAGAGAAGGACTCCATTCAAGGAGCCGCAAACAACTTGGATTTGCACTCAAGGATATCTCTGAACATCTTCCTGGTGCGTTTATTATCTACAGAGCGGACAAGGAAAATGATGAACTCTTTTATGCAAACCATGAGTTTCTCCACATGACCGGATACAAAGATATAGATGAGCTGTTTAAGCTTACAAAGAAGAGCTTTCGAAACCTTATCCGGGAAGATGAGCAACAGCAGATTGAGGCAAGTATCTGGCAGCAAATTGACAGCGGCAATGAAAATGATATATTCATTTTCATCTTCGAAAAGCTGATGGAACTTACCTTTCTGTACTTGATCATGGAAGAATAGTAGAAAACCAGCAATATGGAAGAGTATTTTATGTGTTGTTTATGGATTGGGCAGACATGCATATCCGTTACAGTGATAAGTTCTCTGAATAAATAACAGATGTGTGGGATTATATTAAAATCCCACACCATCTGTTATTTCTTTCAAGAATGCCTTTTTATAAATCTTCCTGTATTTTGACGTCGCTGTTATCTGCCAGACAACTGTTTTAACACAGTGATCATTTTTTCCCCATCCAATGGTTTTGCAATATGACCGTTCATTCCTGCATTTTTTGCCATCTGTATATCTTCCGCAAGAAGAATTCGCTTTCCAATACTCTTATCAGATATAACAGACTGTTCCGACTCTTTCTTTTTGTATACATCCTCTTCTGATGCAATCTCCAGTGGAATTTCCACTGTGAATTTTGTTCCTTTCCCCTGTTTGCTTTCTACATAAATCTTTCCGCCCATCAGTCAACAAAAGATTTCACAATAGAAAGTCCAAGACCAGTACCGACCACTTTATTCTCTGTCGCCGTATGTTCTCTTGAAAATTCATCAAAAATATATGGAAGGTATTCCTGCTTCATCCCTATTCCGGTATCTTCACAGATGAATACATACCATGCTTTTTTATCATCTGATGCTGTTTCCGTAATATTTACATGAATCGCCTGACCGTTTGGAGTATATTTGATTGCATTACTCACTATATTTAAATATATTTCCTGAAGTTTTGTCTTATCACAGACTGCGTATTTATGCTGTATATTTGTATCTATCGAATATTGAATTTCCTTCGATTGGATAGCAGATTCAAATACTGTATTCACAGAATAAAACATTTCGCTCAAATTCTCTGCCTGCATTTTTAACACAGCTGTTCCACTTTCAATGCGAGCCTTTTCCAGCACCTGATCAATATCGTCATCAGAAAATTGCCCGAGGACTTGATCTTTCCTAAATACTCCCTTGCTTTTTCCTCGTTCTTAAGATTCTTTCCGAGAAGATCTGAAAATCCAATAATTGCATTCATCGGGGTTCGGATGTCATGACTCATATTAAACAGAAATCGTGTTTTTGCCTCACTTGCTTCTTTTGCCTGTTCTGCCGATTTTTTCAATTCAGCTGCATACTGCTTCTCTCGACGTTGCTGCAGATCTGATCAAAAATAGTAGCAGCCATCATGGCAATTATGAGGGCTGATACAATAACAGCAATCCATTGATAAATTGAAATCCATCCCTCCTTTGGTACGATATCCACATACCATGTGTAATTAGGAATCTCACACTCTACCGTAAGGCTATTCTCAGGCATATGTTCCTGATTTTGAGCCAGAACAATCCGATCATCGGTATTCTCATCATTCGTCCATATCTCATAACAATAGGATGCTTCACTTAGCCGTTCCATGCCAATTTCATCTATAAATTTATCCCAGTCGATAACTATGATCACACCCCCCCCCAAAAGGTGTCATTTCCTGTAATATTATTCTGATAAACCGGATGGAACAGCAAAGCTCCTGTTTCTCCCTGTTTTAATTGATATGGACCTCCAAGAGTATATTTTCCCGTTTCTTTGGCACGCTTTGCGTCTCCACTGCGTTCATGCTCTGTCAGCATATTCATTCCAAAAGCCTGCTCATTTCCCTGCCCTGGAAAAATATCAGTAATAATCCCATCCGGTGCGAGTTCGAATGCTTTTACAACACCTGCTTCATTCGGAAGCATTTCTGCCAATTCTGAGAATGTAGTCTGATTCAGATCATATCCTGCAAGAATCACGTTTTCAAGAAATTCTGAAAGTTCAACATACTGATCTAATTGTACATTGATCCGCTTTACTGTACTTTGTGCAGTATAAGCAGCTGCTGTCTTTTTTTCTTTCTCTATGTTCTTTACAATAATACAGCCCAAAAGAAGTGCTGTTATAAAAATAAGCAAGCCAATGATCCAACTGTATCTTTTTGTCTGTTTAGAACCGGTACTTCCCTTGTCCATTTACTGTTGCCTATTCATCTTCAATGTTTTCTGTTATTTTTAATTATATCATGTCATGTTTTTTCATGTCTTTTTTTTTCTACAGTAAACGGATAACAAGTTCTTTCATTGTCTGCTGCTTTCCTTCGCATTATCCTTAACCTATTTCTTTTTTCTTATGTCAAATAGATCTTTTCAGCATTACCAGCATTGTAATAAAGCATAAACTTCCACCAATCACATTAGATATAGGCTCTGCTAAGAACACCCCTCTCGTTCCCATGCGAAATGTATATGGAAACAAATATGTAAGCGGTACAACGATAAATACTTTTCTAAGTAGCGAGAAGAAAATCGCCTGCTTCTTTTTGTTCAATGATTTGAAAACCGTCTGCCCAACATACTGCAGATCCATAAATATAAATGCTGCGAAATAAAGTTTCAGTGCTTCTACGCAATCGGCAAGTAATTCACTGTCTGTGCTGAAAATTCCGATCAGAAATTCCGGTTCGAAAATAATCACGCTCCACGCAATTGCTGTATAGATCAATATCATACAAGTCAATACGCAGATAGCTTTCTTGACTTTCTTCGGACGCTGAGCTCCATAATTATAGCTCAAGATCGGAGAAGTTCCTTCATTGATAGCATAGATCGGAGTTTCCACCATCTGACGAACACTTGATACGATCGTCATAACAGAGATATATACATCACCGCCACTTCCAAATAAATTGCTGAATGCAGTGATGATCACAATGATTGGAAAGCACAATCCCACTGCTCCAAGCGCTGTTGTTCCCACGGACGGAATCCTGGCAATATAAATCCGATCCACAATGTTGTACAAAAGACTCAGTATCTGAGCCACAAGCATCGGTAACGCTGCTCCTAAAATATTCCCTGTAACCGTTCCGTGGTCAAAATCAATCTGTTTCATCTTTATAATATTATTTTAAACCAATCTTTCTCTTCAAATTCAACAACCGTACAATCATTTGCATAAGTACATTCCGGAAGTACGATCATTGCATGAAGTACCTCATTATTCGCCGGAAGTGGACACAGATGCCAGATCGCTGCATTGATCTTTACCATGCATCCCTTTGGTACAAGGAAAGCCTTCGCAAGTTCCGGAACCGGTGTTCCGCCGGAAGCAGGTGCAACATGGATAAGCATGTCGTCATCAAGAGCAACAATCCCTTCCCATGTAGTTGTATGATGTTCCGCCATCTTGACAATTCTTTCGTCCTTGCGAACTTCAATCGGTGAAAATGCCATTGTTCCAACACAGGTTCCTGAGATGCGGTCCGGATAGAATTTATGAATCTCTCCCTCCAGTGGATATCCCTCTGGTTCTGTCATACTGCAAAATGTTCCGTACGTGCAAAATCTGTTGCATTAATCTTTACTGCTTTTACTTCTCTCATCGAGTAAGTCCTCCTTTGTTTTAATATAATCGTATCGCTGATGGAAAGCAGACCAGCTTGCTCCACTCTCACTACCAACTCATTACGTCTAGTATATCATAATCAGGACCAATAGCGGGTGGTTTTTTGTTTCTATGGATTCTGGTCTATTGACTCTATACAAGGAAAACCGAATCACTGCGGAAACAGCTCTGGAGTATGCTGCAAATCCGGAAATGTTGAAACGTAAAATGTAACGTCTTCTTTCTGGATTCGCAAACATTTAATATCCAGTAATTTATGCAATTAAATCTGCGAATCCTGTGGATACAAGGAACAGGACAAGCATTACGACCGGAACAACATAACGGATCATAAAGCGGTACATACCTGCACGTTTGAATTTCTCTCCGTTGCGTTCTACTTCTCCTATGATCCAATCCGGTCCGATTACCCAGCCGATCAGGATACTTGTCAGAAGTGAAATAAACGGCATCAGAAAGCTGTTGCTGATATAGTCCATAACATCGAGCAGCTGTCCTACGGATCCGTTCGGAAGCTTCAATTCGAAGTAGAGTTTGTTATATCCAAGACAGATCAAAACCGCTGTAATAAAGGAGTAAATACCAACTACTCCACACATTTTCTTACGTGGTTTGTGATACAATTCCATACCGTTTGCAACCAGTGTCTCCATGACAGATACGCAGGATGTCAGTGCTGCGAATCCCATCATTAGGAAGAATGCAATCGCTGCAGGGCGTCCGAATACTCCCATAGCATCAAATACCTTCGGCAGTGAGATGAAGATCAAACTCGGGCCGGAAGCCATTCCGTCATTTCCAAGGAAAACAAATACTGCTGGGATGATCATCATTCCGGCAAGAATTGCCACACCTGTGTCAAAAATCTCAATCTGATTTGTCGCTTTATTCAAATCAATGTCATTTTTCACATAAGAACCATATGTGATCATAATCCCCATGGATACACTCAGAGAGAAGAACAGCTGGCTCATCGCATCCAGAAGAATCTCGAGGAAACGCTTCACTGTCAATCCGTGGAAATCCGGTTTCAGATAAACAGCCAGTCCCTGCATACCTGTACGAACAGTTCCGTCTGGCGCTGTATTTGTCATTGTCAGACAGAAGATTGCAATGATCACGATCAGAAGGATCAATCCAGGCATAATAATCTTGGAGAATTTCTCAATTCCCTTCTCTACACCGCGAAATACGATCCATGCTGTCAGCGCAAGGAAGATCAGCATAAATACGATCGGTGCAATATCTGATGTAATAAAAGATGTGAAATATCCATCTGCCGCAGCTTCTATTCCATCAGAAACAAGGTATACAAACAGATATTTTGTGATCCAACCGCCGATAACGGAATAATATGTCATGATCAGTACTGGAACGAGGAATGTCAAACGTCCCAGAAACTTCCACTTCGGGTTAAGCTCCTCAAAGGCTTTCAATGCATTTTTCTTAGTCTTTCTTCCAATCGCAACATCTGTTGTCAGCAATACGAATCCAAAAGTCAATACAAGTACAAGATAAACTAAGAGAAACAATCCGCCTCCATCTTTCGCACAGAGGTACGGGAATCTCCAGATATTACCAACACCTACAGCACTTCCGGCTGCCGCTAAGACAAAGCCTATCGACCCGGAAAAGCTACTTCTTTTTTCTTTCATGTCAAAATCCCCACATTCATAAAGTTATTTAAAGGGCCTGAATATCAAGCCCAATAGCTATATTCTATATAAATTTCAGATAAATGCAAACCGAAGAAGTTTCTTTATGCGAAATTTTTATCAAAAAAGTTTCTTGTGACTTTACAAATACCCTGTTTCTCAGATATAATCATATAAAAACAGCATTTATCATGAAAATGGATAGTATGAGGAAACAATATGAGTAATTATACATGTTATGTCGGAAAACAAATTCGAAAATACCGAAAAGCAGGGAAAATGACACTGCAGGATCTCGCAGATGCCATCCATAAGAGCCGCGCCACAATATGTAAATATGAAAATGGAGAGATTGCTGTTGATATTGAGACTTTATATGAGATTAGCCAGGTTCTTCAGGTCTCAATCTCTCAGCTGACTACTTATCTTCCGGAAACAACCAGTGAGCTTATCAGTACGCCCGGAAGAAGTCGGAAAAGTCCTTTCTTTCAGGCGCAACGATTATATTTCTACTTCTATGACGGACGATATCAACGCACGAAAGATGGCGTCATTGATATTTATGAGAAGAAAGGTGAACCCGGAAAGTACGAAGCGACTCTGACGATTTGCTCTGTCTCCGCTAACGGAAGCAGCAGCGAGATTTTCTACACCGGACGAGTTCTTTATAGTGATATGCTAATCCGCTTTTCTTTCGTAAATCAATATAACCCACTGGAAGAAGACCTTCTGTACATCTTCAACTCTGGAACTTCGAGATTTCACAATGGGACTCTTGTGCGGTATCTCCAGTGCAGACCTTATGCCTTGTGCATTTAAATGCGTAGTCACCTTAAAACCACAGGAACACACAGAGAACTTCCGCCATCAGTTGCTTTTTACAAAGAAGGATCTTAAACGGTTAGAACAACTTAATATGCTGTTGGTGGAGAATAAAGAGAATTAACATACAGTGAAAGGGTTCGGCATCTTGCCGAACCCTTCGTTTCATTTGACATATCACCGCAAAACTACTGCGGATAAAATCATAAATCCTACAATTGATACCATCGTGTATACCGAAATCGCCGATGAGTAGAATTCTTTTTTCTCTTTTCCATTCTGATGTATCACACTTGATATTTTTCTATCACACACGTATGCTTCCGTTCGCCCACCGGAGCATCTTTATCATAATTAATTCCAACCAGCAAAATCTCACCGCCAAAATCTTTGATTGCCGCCGGGTAGTTCCGTTTCTTAATCTGTGTAATTGCTCCTTCCGCTGCTTTATCCCACTTCATTTCAACTACTAATGCCGGAAGATTCGACGTTTTCTTTGGAAAATATACAATATCTGCATAGCCATTGCCTGACGGAAGTTCTTCGAACTTCAGATAATAATCGCGATAACTAAAATATGCAAGCTTGATCACGCTTCGTAATGCCTGCTCATTATTGTAGAAAAGAGCCGTTGTCTCCTCTATATGGATCTTCTCAATCTGTGTTGCTACTGCATCCGCATTCATATGTACTGTATCTGAAATTATCTGGTCGCTTTCACGCACACGTTGAATTGTCTCGTTCCGTCTGACTCCCCTGATCGTCCTTGAAAATTCCCGCTTGATTTCTTCATTTGGAATATGCACTTTTTCCGTTTCTTTGTCATAAGCCAGATAGCCCAGATGAATCAACAATGTCAGTACATCATCTTTCTCTCTGAATGTTACAAGATCATTCGAAAATCCACTCGTATCAACTTCTACTTCAATACCACCGATCAGTTCAGCGATTGTCTTGGAAAGTCCGTCATAATCAAGACTAATATATTCCATCAAACTCTCTGCTGCCGATGTCTGCGTCCAGTAGGAATCGAAATCATCATTCTAAGTGCTTTCATTACAGAGTTCGGATTATAAATTGAATTTGCATTTGGGAATGAATATCCATCATACCATAGCTTCATCTTCGAAAAATCTATTTGATATTCGCTGCACAGGTTCT
>ENA-OQCX01000517-OQCX01000517.1-human-gut-metagenome-genome-assembly--contig:-NODE-517-length-19985-cov-2.488821_pt1 | contig 19985 bp, 24 predicted proteins | sample MGYA00242762_ERZ504587 | MGnify/ENA primary metagenome ERZ504587 (study PRJEB26092, sample SAMD00036337) | human gut metagenome | host: Homo sapiens | study: EMG produced TPA metagenomics assembly of... | reverse complement strand
TCCTGCTCTCCGCCTTCGACTTTATGCGTACCGGACCGGAAGGAGAACCGGACTTGAAATATATAGAGGAAAAACTGCAGGCGCAATTGACACAGTATCCCGGCATCAATCTTTTTATTACTCAAGGGTACATCTGCAAAAATGCTTATAATGAAACGGATAACCTGAAACGGGGCGGCAGCGACTATACGGCATCGCTCATCGGCGCTGCCATCCGCGCAGAGGAAATACAGATATGGACGGACATTGACGGGATGCACAATAATGACCCGCGTGAAGTAACGGGAACCCGCTCCGTAAAGCATCTCAGTTTCAACGAAGCCGAGCAACTGGCCTTTTACGGAGCAAAAATATTACACCCGTTCTGCATCGCCCCGGCACGCAAGCGCAATATCCCGGTACGATTGCTCAACTCAATGAATCCTCAGGCAGAGGGGACATTGATTTCGGATTTGCAGGACGACAATATCATTAAAGCCATAGCCGCCAAAGACAACATCTTCTACGTGAAGTTCGAGTCGAAACATAACTTATGTCCTTATCAGTTTATCAGTAAGATTTTTGATACGTTTGCCAAATACAGAACGCCGCTTTGTCTGTTGGTTTCATCCAATCAGGATGTATCCGTCGCCATAGACAACAGCGAACATCTATGCAAAATCCTTGCGGAACTGGAACAATATGCAAAAATTCTGATGGAAGACCGCATGTCCATTGTATCCGTGGTGGGAAACATGCGTTGGCAGTATGCCGGTGTCGAAGCACAGATTATAGAAGCTCTGGCAGATATCCCGCTACGTATGATTTCGTATGGCAGCAATGACAGTGACGTGGCATTCGTCATTAAGACGGAAGACAAGAAAAGGCTTTGCAGGCACTCAGCAATAGACTCTTCGAACCGGAGACGGATAAAATTGTAAAGTAAATAAAAGTTCAATCTATGGAGCCAATAAACAGATACTTTCAAAGAATTTCCGTATTTTTGCTTTCATTGTTTTTACAACCTTATATAATATAAAGTCTAACTAAAACCAACAGATATGATAAATCCCATCTATTCTCCCGCCCCCGCAGATACGAAAACGGTATGAAATACCGCCGTTGCGGAAAGAGCGGCATCCTTCTACCTGAAATATCTTTAGGGCTATGGCACAACTTCGGCGATGTCAATACTTTCGCCAACTCGCTATCAATGGCACATTATGCATTCGACAAGGGTATCACCCATTTTGACCTCGCCAACAATTACGGCCCTTCCTGCGGCTCTGCAGAAGAAACATTCGGTATGATTATGAAGAAATCATTTATGCTACCGGGATGAATTATTCATTTCTACCAAAGCAGGACATGAAATGTGGCCGGGTCCTTACGGTGATTGGGGTTCCCGAAAATCACTGATGAGCAGCCTCAACCAAAGTTTAAAGCGGATGAACCTCGAATATGTAGACATCTTCTATACCCACCGTTACGATCCCAACACCCCGCTTGAAGAGACACTTCAAACACTCGTTGACATCGTACGGCAAGGTAAAGCGCTATACATCGGCATTTCCAAATACCCTAAAGACAAAGCAGAATTAGCATATAAATACTTGGAAGAGCGGGATGTGCACTGCCTACTCCATCAAGGTAAATACAATCTGTTTAACCGCGAACCGGAAGAAGAAGGTATCCTGAGGCAAGCCAAAGAAAACGGTACAGGATTCATCGCTTTCTCCCCTTTGGCACAAGGATTGCTTACCAACCGCTACCTGAACGGTATTCCCGATGATTCACGCATCGCCAAAGGCGGCTTCCTTAAAAAAGAAGCGCTGACAGATGAAGTCTTGAAAAAGATAAAAGCACTGAATGAACTCGCCATCCGTCGCGGTCAGACACTTGCCGAAATGGCGCTTGCATGGATACTGAAAGACGACTTGGTGACCTCGGTTATTATCGGAGCCAGTTCTGTTGGACAATTGGCAGATAATCTGAAAGCGATTGATAATACCGCTTTCTCTGCAGAAGAATTAAAAAACATTTATCAGATTGTAAAATAGTCGCCAATACCCTCGTATGCTATGAAAGAGACTATCTCAAAATGAAAATTGAGATAGTCTTTTTGATATAACCAGTCCCAAAGCGGTAACAACTATTTAAAACCAGCTAATTCCACCGCCTTGAATTATTATTGTGCCACTTTATTGGCACAACAATGCCTATTTATTGGCACAACTGTGCCACCTATATGGCACGGTTATGCCAACGAACTGGCAATGATAGTCTGAAAAGCCATTCATACCCATCTGAATAAAAAGAAAACAAACCAGTTTCTTTGATAGCCCACCGCACATTTAACACATCTATTTTTGAACCTTTTATTTTTTATCTTGTTCTTTCTCCAAAAGCCTAAGGTACCAATAGGGCAGGAATTTATATTTAACCTAAACATTATAGAAGTATGAAGAAATTTATTCCCTTATTATTAGCGGTCTTCGCAATAGCATTCGTATCTTGCGAAAAAGACCCCGACATGGATAAGCTGGACAGCAAGTATCTGGTTTATACCAATTATGACACGAAAGCAGACTTCAAAGCTTTCGAAACCTATTACTTACCGGATAGCATCCTTGTTATCGGCAACAGTAAAGACGCCGAATATTGGAAAGACGAAAGTGCACAGGAAATCCTCAGCGCATACGTTGCCAATATGAACAACCGCGGTTATGTCCGTACAGACAATCGCGAAGACGCCGACCTCGGTTTGCAAGTGAGTTACGTAAAGAGCACTTACTACTTTACGGACTACGGACGCCCCGAATGGTGGTGGAACTACCCGGGCTATTGGGATGCTCCTTACTGGGGTAACTGGGGCGGATGGTACTATCCGTATGCTGTAAACTATGCTTATAGTACCGGTTCCTTCATCACCGAATTGCTGAACCTCGACGCTCCCCAAGGCGAAAAGGAAAAACTTCCCGTGCTGTGGACCAGCTACATGAGCGGGTTATTGAGCGGCTCGACCTCTTTCAACACCAAAATGGCAGTGGAAGGCGTGAATCAGGCTTTTACACAATCTGCCTATCTTAACAGAATGAGTGCCCAGCCGAGATAAACTACCGACTTCTTCTATCCCGATAGAAAGCTATTGTTGAATTTATAAAACAAGAACAAGTATGAAAACATTGAAATATATATCCTTGAGGGCATTCGCAATCGCCGCCCTCGCCCTTGTCTTCGCCATGCCGGCAAAGGCACAGATGACCGATAACGGTTATGCCAACATCGACTGGCAGTTCAATTTCCCCTTAAACAACCACTTTGCCGACAAAGGCAGCGGATGGGGTATGAACTTTGAAGGCGGTTACTTCCTGACGTCCAACTTTGCTTTGGGAGGCTTCCTGGCTTATCATAGCAACCATGAATATTTCAGCCGTCAGACCTTGCCGGTCGGTACGAGCGGCAGTTTGAATACCGACCAGCAGCATACCGTATTCCAGTTGCCTTTCGGTCTTGCCACACGTTATGCGTGGAACCGTGGCGGTGCATTCCAACCGTATGTGGGTGTAAAACTCGGTACACAGTATGCACAGTTGAAGTCCACTTTCAATGTATTTGAAACCAATAAAGATACATGGGGATTCTACGTATCTCCGGAAATCGGTTTCAACGTTTACCCGTGGGCTTACGGTCCGGGCCTGCACTTCGCAGCCTATTACAGCTACGGGACCAACAAAGGCGACCTCTTCACTTACAGTGTGGACGGTATGAACAACTTAGGTCTGCGTATCGGTATTGCATTCTGACATACACACCTAAAACTTAACAGAATAAATTAATTGTTTCAAAAAAAGAGATGCTGCCTAACGATTTCAAGTTAGCCGGCATCTCCTTTTTTTATTCTGATGCGATTGCCTTACTTCAACACAGCCCGATACATCGCTTCCTGTATTCTTTCCCGAATATCCGATTTCAGCAATTTCGCATTCCACACCTCCGGATAAATACGGTTGCTGAGGAATACATACACCAAGCCGTTATCCGGGTCTACCCATGCACAAGTTCCGGTAAAGCCCGTATGTCCGTACACCGATGCCGGAGCGGAAAGGGCGCAGGGACTTTTCGCAGGATTCTGCATATCCGGCTTATCGAATCCCAAACCACGGCGGCATCCCTTGGCAACCGTAGTGGTAAAGAGCCTGCACGTCTCCTTGCTTAAATAACGTTTTCCGTTCAACTCACCGCCATTCAGCAGCATCTGATAAATCTGCGCCACTTCCTCAGCCGTGGAGAACAATCCCGCATTGCCGGAAACACCGCCTTGAAAAGCAGCCGATTCATCGTGTGCAAATCCTTGCAAAACTGTTTTCCGCAGGAAAGGGTCAACGGACGAAGGCACAATCTCCTCTTTAGACAAGAACCGTAACGGAAGATACCCGGTACGCTTCAGCCCCATTGGAGTATAAAACTCTTGAGCAAGAAACTCATCCATAGGCATTCCTGCACGTGCCTCAACCACCTGCTGCAGCAGAATGAAGCCCACACAGCTATAACGATACCGTTTATCCCTCAAAGGCGCATCCGCTATCTTTTGGAGATACTCCTTTTTAAAGGACTTATTCAACCAAAGACTGTCACAGACCTGTAAGTACATTCGGCTGTACGTACTTTCGACGTCAGCCCCGGACGGAAACGGAAATTCGGGTTAGCCCATGTCTGCCGCCCGATACGGGCAGGATGCAGTTTATCCGGTCGTGCCTTAAATAATGTACCCTCGTAACTATCCTCATCAATGGCATCCTGATAGAACAGCAAGGTGGAAGGCAATCCCGACTGGTGGAACAGCAGTTCCCTGACCGTTATATTGCATTTATCCGTATCCTGCAGGTAGGGAAGATAATCAGACACACGGTCTGTCAGGCTTAAAACGCCTTTATCATAAAGCTTCATTACGGCCAATAAGGTAGCTGTCGTCTTCGTCAAAGATGCAACGTCATATACGGATGCCGGTGTCACCGGAACTGCTTCCTTATTTCCGGTTGTATATGTATAAGTACCGAAAGCCTTATTATACATCTCTTTTCCCGTTCCTTCAAAACCACTACCTGACATCCCGGATAGGCTCCTTCCCGTATGCCTTCCCGGGCAATCGTATCAATCCGTGCCAAAAAGCGGGAATCCAGGCCATGCTCTTCGGGAATGAAATGAGACTTTGTCTGCGACTTAAGGTCATCCCTTCTCCGGCGGCAAACAAACTGCCGATACTTGCCGAAAGCCGGCCGTCAGCCACGGCATCCGCATAAAGTATCCCGGCCACCTGCCGCTGTACGTCATCATTCGAAGAATGCGCCAATACCACCGCTTCGGCTGCCGATATGCCCTGACGTATCTGTGGCAGTTGCTTGCCGGGAATAAAGCACACATACACCACCGGAACGTCCGGAGCAAACTCCGCAAAGAAAGACTGATAAGCCGCCAGACGATGCTCGGTAACACATACCAGAATACGTTTATATCCGGACAGTTTATCTCTCAAAGCCTTACGTCCTGCCGCCGGTAAATCTTTTCCCAATTGGAACTCTACCGGATGCGCATATTCGGAAAGCTGCTTGATAAAAGGCCGTATCTCTGCTGCTTCCCCGACATTCAACACCGCAACATCTTTAATCGCCGGATCCAATGGCAGCACTTTCGTCGCATTGCCCAGCACGGTAACAGCCGCCAGATTCAAACGACGAATCAAATCCCGCGTATAGGGCGTATTAATTCGGGTTCCCAATCCGGAAAGACGAATAAGAGGCTTCTTATTCAGCCAAGTGCATATTTATAAGTCAATACCTTTCTGCATTTCTCCTCCACCGCCTGCTCCGTCAACTCACCGCGCTTTACGGCAGCCAGTATGGCATCCACTTCTTCTTTTATACGCCGGGGAACGAGCAGTAAGTCATGCCCCGCCTGCAATGCTTTCAAGCAGAGCGACTCATGTTTGGAAACTCCCTTCATAGCCAAAGCATCTGTGAAGACAAGTCCCCGGAACTGCAATTCGCGTGTCAGCAAGTCATAAACCACATTGCGGGAAAGGGAAGAAGGCAATCCGCGCTGCGCCTCAAAAGCAGGCACTTCCAAATCGCCCCACCATAATGCCGCCTACCCCCTGCCTGAACGGCTTTTCTAAAAGGATACAACTCCACACTGTCCAAACGCTCGCGCGTGAACGGTAAAACCGGAAGCGATTTATGCGAATCCACGTCCGTATCTCCATGCCCCGGAAAATGTTTGGATACCGAGAGTACTCCGCCGTCTTCCAGCCCCCTGGCCATAGGCGATAACCTTATTGGCAACGTTCACCGGATTTCCACCTGAAAGAAGCGGGTGGTTGATAACCGGATTTTTTCGGATTGATGTTAACATCCGCCACCGGAGCAAAATTCACCTGTACGCCGAGTTCCCGGCACTGCCTTGCCATTTCCCTGCCATACTCATAGAGCAGGGTATCGTTCTGTATACATCCCAGTACCATATTCTTCGGAAAGACGGGTGTACCCCGCAGACGCATGGAAAGCCCCCACTCACCGTCGAACGTAATCAGCAGAGGAATATCCGCCATGCGTTGCGCTTCATTCGTCAGCATAGCCTGGTTTTGCATCAGTCCGCCGGAAAACAGCAAACCGCCGACTTTATAATCCTCGACAACCTTGCGCAGCAACTCCTTGTTGCCCTTGTCCTGATAGGGGGCGATTGTATAGATAAAAAGCTGTCCTATCCGCTCTTTCAGGCTGAGTGTGCCCAAAACCGAATCCACCCACTGCCTGCATCGCACATCATCCACTGCCGACCTCCACCAGCAATGGCTCCACGGGGGAAACAACGGCAGGTGTCGCCGGACAACGTTTCGCATCCGAAGCAAAACGCCCGCAACATCCCATTATAACCAGTATAAACAGTAACAGCCTTTTCATCCGCTATTCCTTCGTCAGTGTCAAATCCAATTCTCCTACAAAAATGCCGCTTCTCCCGGTGTGCAATACCGGAATACTCTTCCCCTCCGCATTCAGGCAGAAAGCCGGTTTCTCCATAAAAGTATGGGAATGGCCGCCCAATATTACATCAATTCCCCTGGTTGCCGCCGCCAGCTTCTCATCGCAGACTTCATTTTTAAGACGGAAGCCGAGATGGGAAAGACAGATAACGACATCACACCCTTCCTTGGTCCGCAAAAGGTCGGTTACTTCCTGCGCCGCAACAATAGGATCGTTGTATACAATGCCTTCACACTTATCGGCCTGTACCAGCCCTTCCATCTTGGGACTCACCCCGAACACTCCGATTTTCATATCTCCGCGTTCCAGGACTACATAAGGTTTCACCAGTCCCTCAAGAACTGTTCCGGTGACATCGTAATTGGCACATACCACCGGGAAGTGGGCCATACGGAACAAACGCGCCATATTATCCAGCCCGAAGTCAAACTCATGATTACCGATAGTCATGGCATCATAGCCATAAGGTTCATCATCCGGACTTCCACCTCGCCCCGGAAAAGATTGTAATAGGGAGTACCTTGCGAAATGTCGCCGCAGTCAAAGAGCAGGACATCCGGATTCTTGGTACGGAAATCTTTCAGAAAAGTAGCGCGGCGTACCACACCGCCCGCCCCTGCATACGGGTCGGCAGCGTGCAGGTCAATCGGTTCGATACGGCTGTGAGTGTCACTTGTGTGCAGAATGACCAATTGCTTGGTCTGCTGTGCCGATGCTGTCAGCAATGCACAGAACATCAGCAGGCAATATATAGATATACGTTTCATCGAATTCTCTTTTTTAGTTTTCTGTTCTTAATCTTCCACGGTGATTCGTCCTTCCATGCGCGAAGTAATCTTCTTGCCTGCTGCCGTCTGTTGCTCTACATAGTCCATAAACAGACCGCGCAAGGTCGCACCCCGGCGGACAATCTCTCTTTTCGGCCTGAATCAGGCGGTCATATCGCTATTGCCGTCGGCCAGATAATCGATAGTGGCAACCGTGTACAGTTTGTCGTCGACAACCGGCTTGCCGGCTACAGTAGCCCCCAGCAACTTTCCGCTTTTGGTAATCCGCAACTTCACGCCGCTGACTCCTTCGCCGCCACGTGCCGCAATGCTCTCAAACAGTTGCTTCAGATAAACACCTTTCAAAGTCACGACACAAAGTGAGTTCTCGAACGGCAGTATTTCGTAGATGTTGCCGCAAGTAATGGGGCCTTCCGTCAGCACGTTCCGCAATCCACCCATATTCACAAGCCCCATATCGGCAGGTTTTCCAAGCACCTGCGCAGCCGCTCCGCGCAGCACATCGGCCACCAGATTGGAAAGGAGGCTTTCGGGAGCTCCTTTATCCATAGACATCTCGCAGTGCCCACTACCCGGTACATCATACTGTCTATCTTCGCCTTGTAGGGGGCAAGCAACGCCATGGCTTCCGCATCGGGAGCAACATCATAGGTAGAGTCTATCGGCTGCATGCGCCCTTCGGCTTTTGTCACTTCGTAGGCCGAATGGCAAGATGCAAACAAAAACATCACTGCCAACGCTGTTCCTGAGACGATTTTCAAATAACATTTCTTCATATTCATCCATTTTTAAATTGCTACAAATATACTTTTCTTTTGCTGTAATCCCAAAGAGGAACGGCATTTCTTTCCATCCGGCAAAAAAGAAAAAGAGTACATCTCTTTGTCAATCAAAAGAAAAACTCTACCTTTGCACCGCTTTCGCGCAATCGCTGTCAGGACACCGAGTGAGAAGCCTGGTATGTTGCGTTGTAACGATCAAACAATTTAATAATAAGAACAATGGATTTAATTAAAATTGCAGAAGAAGCATTTGCTACCGGCAAACAACACCCGAGCTTCAAGCAGGTGACACTGTTACAGTAGCATATCGTATCGTCGAAGGTAACAAAGAACGTGTACAGTTGTACCGTGGTGTTGTTATCAAGATTGCCGGACATGGAGAGAAGAAGCGTTTTACTGTACGTAAGATGTCTGGTACTGTAGGTGTAGAACGTATTTTCCCGATTGAATCACCGGCTATCGACAGCATCGAAGTGAACAAGGTGGGTAAAGTTCGTCGCGCTAAATTGTACTACCTGCGTGCTCTTACCGGTAAGAAAGCAAGAATTAAAGAAAAAAGAGTTAACGGTTAATCCCAAACTCCTATTTCTAAATAAAAAAGGGAAGCCGATTGATTCGGTTTCCCTTTTTTAATGTCTCAAATACCTCATCCCACGGAATGGAATTATTCGTCTTACGGAACGGACAAATGTCCCTTCGCCCGCTATCCCATATGAATAAAAAATGCGAAAAGCAAAAGGAGTACAAACAAACCTGCATTTTCTACAAGCATTTTCTTTTTTCGTGGGATTAACAAAGATTTTCATTATAGTGAAAAAGTTTGATACGGTTGAAAACTTTATTTAGTGTATATCCCAAAAAAATACCGCCCAGCCGTGAAATCATATTCCGGCAGGGTGGCTATATTTTCAATCAAAGACTGAGCTTATTTAATATCTCTCAACTCCCAGCCCAACGCACTGGCTCCCAGCACAGCAGCATCAGAGTCTTTCAGTTCGGACATCATCAATTTGGCCTTGCCTTGTAAATCATCAGGATATTGTCATCAATAGCTTTCTGGATAGGCTTGAAGATGTAATCTCCGGACTTAGCCAACCCACCGAACAGATAATTGCGTTCGGGACTAGGAGAAAGCAATGAAGTCTGCAATAGCCTCTCCCAGAATAGTACCGGTAAAGTCAAAAATATCCTGTGCCAGCTTGTCACCTTGAACGGCTGCATCGTACACATCCTTAGAGGTGATGTTTTCGGCCGGAATGGAACGCAACAAACTCGGTTCGGTACGTGCAGTAAGGAACTCACGTGCAGTACGCGCCACACCGGTAGCCGAACAGTAAGTTTCCAGACAGCCGTGGCGACCGCATCCGCAGAGACGACCGTTTTCGCGACGTATGATAGTGTGTCCCAACTCTCCGGCAAAACCGTCGTGTCCGTATACCATTTGTCCGTTGATAACGATACCGCTGCCTACACCCGTACCCAGCGTTATCATGATGAAATCTTTCATACCGCGTGCAGCACCGTAGGTCATTTCACCGATAGCGGCGGCATTGGCGTCATTGGTCAGTGCCGTAGGGATGCCCAAACGTTCTTCAAACATGGCTGCCAAAGGAATACTCCTTTCCACGGAAGATTCGGGGCAAACTCGATTGTACCGCTATAATAGTTGCCGTTAGGAGCACCGATACCGATACCTTTTATTTTATCAACACCGCCATTTGCGATAATCAGCGGAAGAAGATTCTTGCATACTTCGTCTACGTAATTGTCTGCCTCATCATAAGCTCCCGTCTTGATGGAACCACTTGCAAGAATAGTGCCACGTGCATCTACGATACCAAAGACGGTGTTCGTTCCGCCTATGTCAATCCCCACTACATAGGGTTTTTCCATGTTTGAATTCATGATATTTACTTTTTTGTTTAAAGGGTTAGTTATAACATTAATGGTTACAAATTACACAAAGAAAAACGACACTGCAAAATCTTTTTTTAAAAAACTTCACGTCAATTGCAACTTTTCGTCACATTGCTGCGTCTAATAGTTAAAATCAATAAGAACAAAGCTATAAACAGGAAAAACGTGATACAACTGAAAGACATCAACAAGACCTATAATAACGGAGCACCGCTACACGTACTCAAAGGCATCGACCTTGATATCCGAAAAGGAGAGTTCGTCTCTATTATGGGAGCGTCAGGCTCCGGAAAATCCACGCTCCTCAACATCTTAGGCATTTTGGACAACTACGATACAGGAGAATATTACCTGAACGGTACGCTTATCAAGAACCTGAGCGAAAACAAAGCCGCCGAATACCGCAACCGTATGATTGGCTTTATCTTCCAGTCATTCAATCTGATTTCCTTCAAGGATGCGGTAGAGAATGTGGCTCTTCCTCTCTTCTATCAAGGAGTAAGCCGCCGGAAGCGTAACGCTATGGCGTTGGAATATCTGGAACGCCTGGGGCTGAAAGAGTGGGCTCACCACATGCCCAACGAAATGTCCGGCGGACAGAAGCAGCGTGTAGCCATTGCCCGTGCATTGATTACCCGCCCCCAGATTATCCTTGCCGACGAACCGACCGGTGCTCTCGACAGCAAGACTTCCGTAGAGGTCATGCAAATTCTGAAAGACTTGCATGAAACGGGCATGACCATCGTGGTCGTAACCCACGAGAGCGGCGTTGCCAATCAGACAGACAAGATTATCCACATTAAAGACGGTGTGATAGGAAGCATTGAAGAGAACCTGAATCACGACGCATCGCCATTCGGCAAGGACGGTTTCATGAAATAACGGACACTGCCGCGTCATTACATTAATCTCCTATCGCTTTATAACATCACTTACAGTAATCATGATAGACCTTTGGCAAGAAATATACGGTACAATCAAGCGTAACAAGTTGCGCACGTTCCTCACCGGTTTTGCAGTGGCGTGGGGCATCTTTATGCTTATCGTACTGCTGGGAGCAGGCAACGGCATCATCCATGCTTTCGAACAAAACGCATCCGAACGCGCATTGAACTCCATCCGCCTGGGCGGTGGCTGGACCACCCAATCGTACGAAGGCTTGAAAGAAGGACGGCGTATCCAACTGGAAAACAAAGACCTCGCCGCAACCGAAAAATACTTTCCCGACAATATCATCACTGCCGGCGCCACCCTGCGGCAGGGAGATGTAAACATCAGCTTCGGACAAGAATACATCAATATCTCGCTGATGGGCGTACACCCGAACTACGTAGAGTCCGAAGCCATCAAGACCGCAAGCGGACGCTTTATCAACCGGAACGATGTGAAAGAACGGCGGAAAGTTATCATTCTTCATAAAAAGTCGGCAGAAATTCTTTTCGGAAAGTCACGTACGGAACCAGTCGGCCAATTTGTCAATGCAGGCGGTGTAGCCTACCGGGTAGTCGGATTGTACGAAGACCAGGGAGACCAAAGCAGCCTGGCCTTTATCCCCTTCTCCACCATGCAAACCATCTATAACAAAGGCGATAAACTCAACAACATCATCTTCACCACCAAAAATCTGACGAGCGAAGCGGCCAACGAAACCTTTGAGAAAGAGTACCGTAAAGTCATTGCCGCCAACCACCGTTTCAACCCGGAAGATGAAGGCGCAATATGGATATGGAACCGCTTTACACAATACATACAAACACAGAACGTAGCCGGCTTGCTGCGTACCGCCATTTGGGTGATAGGTATTTTTACCCTGCTGAGCGGCATCGTAGGCGTATCGAATATCATGCTGATTACCGTCAAGGAACGCACACGCGAGTTCGGCATACGCAAAGCGCTGGGTGCAAAGCCTTTTTCCATCCTTCGGCTGATTATTGTGGAAAGCGTTACGATTACCACCTTTTTCGGCTACATCGGTATGGTGGCAGGCATCGGAGTAACGGAATGGATGAATTCCGCCTTCGGCACACAAACAGCGGATGCGGGTATGTTTCAAGCCAGGATGTTCTCGGACCCCACAGTGGATATCGGCATTGCCATACAGGCTACATTGACCCTGATTGTCGCAGGTACGCTTGCCGGATTCTTCCCAGCTAAAAAGGCGGTAAGCATCAGTCCTATCGAAGCACTTAGAGCAGATTAAACGATTATGAGAATAGACATGGATACATGCGAGGAAATCCTCGTTACGATAACAAGAAACAAGACACGCAGTCTGCTGACGGCGTTCGGTGTATTCTGGGGCATCTTCATGCTTGTGGCACTTATTGGCGGCGGACAAGGCATGCAGGAACAAATGAAAGCGCAATTTGAAGGGTTCGCTACAAACTCCGGATTTATTGCAGCGCAAAAGACAAGCGAGGCCTACAAAGGATTTCGTAAAGGACGCTGGTGGGACCTGGAAATGGAAGATGTGGAACGGGTACGCAGCATCGACGGAATAAAAACGGCCACTCCTTCATTTGCCTTATGGGGACAGACAGCCGTTTACGGAGAAAACAAATACGAATGCAGCGTCAAAGGTCTATACCCCGAATACGAACAGATAGAACATCAGGAAATGACGTACGGCCGCTTTATCAATGACGTGGATATACGTGAGGCGCGCAAGGTATGCGTCATTGGCAAACGCGTGTACGAAAGCCTCTTCAAGCCGGGTGAGGACCCTTGCGGAAAATATATCAGGGTAAACGGCATTTATTACCGTGTTATCGGCATGTGCTCTTCCGAGGGTAATGTGAACATACAGGGACAGGCTTCGGAAGCGGTTACCCTACCCTTCACAACGATGCAGCAGACATATAATCTGGGACAAAGGATAGATGTAGTCTGTTTTATCATGAAGCCGGGAGTGAAGGTTAAGGACGTAGAACCGGAAATAGAACATCGCATCAAAGCCGCCCATTACATCTCGCCGGACGACAAACAGGCAATCATGTTCCTCAATGCAGAAGCCATGTTTTCCATGATGGACACACTGATGACAGGTACCCGCATCCTTATCTGGATGGTGGGCTTGGGAACCTTGTTTGCCGGAGCTATCGGCGTATCCAATATCATGATGGTAACGGTAAAGGAACGCACTACGGAAATAGGCATACGGCGTGCCATCGGTGCCCGTCCCAAAGATATTCTGCAACAAATCCTTTCGGAAAGTATGGTACTGACTACCGTAGCCGGCATGGCAGGTATCTCTTTTGCCGTACTTATACTGCAAATACTGGAAAGCGCAGCGAATGATCCCGGAGTCATCAAGACCCATTATCAAGTCTCCTTCGGACTGGCTATCGGCACTTGCGCCTTCTCATTGCATTAGGGATGCTGGCAGGACTGGCACCTGCTTACCGCGCAATGGCCATCAAACCTATCGAAGCGATAAGGGATGAGTAAAAAACGGCAAGGTGACAGACTGATAAAACGATAGAAAAATAAAACAATAATACAATAAAGATGAAAACAAAGAAGTATCTGAAAATCGCATCACTGGCGGTAGTAGCTGCCATATTTATCTGGACATTCGTGTTTTTGTACCGGAAATCCCAGCCCACTGTAAAGGTATATGAGACCATCGTTCCGGAAACAGCCGATTTGGAAAAGACAACCGTAGCCACCGGAAAAGTGGAGCCCAGAGATGAAGTGCTTATCAAGCCGCAAATATCCGGTATCATTTCCGAAGTATATAAAGAAGCCGGACAAAGCGTCAAGCAAGGCGAAGTGATTGCCAAAGTAAAGGTTATCCCCGAACTGGCACGCTGAACTCTGCCGAAAGCCGCGTCCGTCTGGCAGAAATCAATGCCAAACAAGCCGAAACGGACTTTGCCCGTGTCGAGAAGTTGTTTAATGACAAACTCATCAGTAACGAAGAATACGAAAAAGGGGAAGTGAACGTAAAACAGGCACGGGAGGAATTGCAAACAGCCAAAGACAATCTGGAAATCGTAAAGGAAGGTATCACCAAGAACAGCGCTTCATTCAGCAGCACATTGATTCGTTCCACCATTACCGGACTGATTCTGGACGTACCTATCAAAGTCGGCAACTCCGTTATCATGAGCAATACGTTCAACGACGGAACAACAATCGCCACGGTTGCCAATATGAATGACCTCATCTTCCGGGGCAACCTGGATGAGACCGAGGTAGGCCGCGTACACGAAGCATGCCGGTAAAGCTGACTATCGGTGCATTGCAAAACCTCTCGTTCAATGCCGTACTGGAATACATATCTCCGAAAGGCGTAGAAGAAAACGGAGCAACCAATTCGAAATCAAAGCGGCCATCCAGGCGCCGGACAGCGTACAAATCCGTTCCGGCTATTCCGCCAATGCGGAAATTGTGCTGGAACGTGCCCTCAAGACGCTCGCTCTGCCGGAAAGTACGGTTGAGTTCAGTGGAGACAGCACCTTTGTATATGTACTGACCGACAGTGTACCTCAACAGAAGTTCAAACGCCAACAGATAGAAGTAGGCATGAGCGACGGTATCAAAATTGCCGTCAAAAGCGGCCTGACTGCCAAAGACAAAGTGCGTGGCGCCGAGAAAAAAGATAAATAACCGTTATACTTAAAAGAAGCAAAAACGCCATGAAGAAAAAGATATTTATATATATGGCCGTTCTGGCTTGCATACAAGTTCAGGCGCAAGACCGCTGGTCGCTACGGCAATGTATAGACTACGCCATCGAGCATAATATCGACATCCGCCGGACAGCCAATGCAGCCGAACAAAGCAATGTTGAAGTGAATACCGCCAAATGGGCACGACTGCCGAACCTTAATGCCAGTGCCGGACAAAACTGGAACTGGGGACGCACGCAGACCGCTATCAAGGACGAGAGTACCGGTGATTACTCCACCGTATATGTCAACACAGGCAGTCACGGTACAAATATGTCCGTTTCCACCAGTATTCCACTGTTTACCGGACTCGAGATACCCAACCAGTATGCTTTGGCCAAATTAAACCTAAAAGCCGCTCTTGCCGACTTGGAGAAAGCCAAAGAAGATATCTCCATCAATATAGCCTCAGCCTACTTACAGGTACTGTTCAACGAAGAACTGCACCGGGTTTCTTTAGGACAAGTAGAGCTGAGCAAAGAACAATGCAACCGCATAGAGCGGCTGGCAGAAGTAGGGAAAGCCTCTCCGGCAGAAGTTGCCGAAGCCAAAGCACGTGTAGCGCAGGATGAGATGAATGCGGTACAGACGGGCAATAACTATCAACTGGCATTGCTCGACCTCAGCCAGCTTATCGAACTGGAAACACCGGAAGGTTTCCTCTTGGAAAATCCTGCCGCAACAATAGAACTTATCCCATTGGCTTCTCCGGACGAAATATATCAGTTAGCATTAGGTTGCAAGGCCTCAATACAAGCTGCACAGTATCGTCTGGAAGGAAGTAAACACAGTATCCGAATCGCCCAAAGCGGTTACTATCCGCAACTGACTCTCAGCGGGAGTCTCGGTACGAATTATTATTCGACAATCAATCGCACTTTCAGCCAGCAAATGAGTGATAATTTCAACAAATACATCGGTTTTAATCTGAGTGTTCCCATCTTTAACAGACTGGCTACACGCAACCGGGTACGTACAGCCCGCCTGCAACGTGAAAACTACTCCTTGCAACTGGATAATGCCAAGAAGGACCTCTACAAAGAAATTCAGCAGGCATGGTACAATGCGGCAGCATCCGAAAGCAAGTACACAAGCAGCAGCGCGGCAGCCTCGGCAAGCGAAGCATCGTTTAAGCTGATGAGCGAGAAATACGAAAACGGGAAAGCGAACGCCGTAGAATACAATGAGGCCAAGCAGAACCTGATGAAAGCACAATCCGATGAACTACAAGCCAAATACGAGTACCTGTTCCGTACCAAGATACTGGACTTTTATAAAGGAGAGCCTATCGAATAAATATAATTTTAGTTGTTGTGTGTTTGTAAGGAGATGAACACTTTTTATTTATTTCTTTTCAGGCACGGAATTCACAGAAAAAGAAGTAAAGAAAATATGTGTTTTCCGTGTAGTCCGTGCCTGAAAGAAATCATCAGGTATATTGAAGTATCCCCCGTTTATCAGTTATAAATACACATGGATAAGCGTTTAATTTCGTCTTGACGCTTCTTTACTTCTTTCTGACGAACGGGAAGAAGAACGTGTTGTACGCGTAGAGGATGAAGAAGAGTTGCTGCGTCGTCTTACGCTTTCGTTTTCCTTTTGAGTACTCTGCCCGCGTTTAGGAGCATTTACTTCCTTCTTAGTATCGGAACGGCGTACCGGACCGTTGGTAGTAGGACGGCGATTGGACTGTTCCACATTAGGGCGCGTACCGGAATTGGGACGGATATGAACCGAACCGAAATCCGAACGCCGGCTCGTATGGTACGATTTATTATCACGGATACGGAAAGAGCGTTATAGGTAGGATGGTTATGTCTGCCCCGGTAATAGCTCACATTATGATAATGGACACGGTTATGTCCGCCACAGTAAGTACGATAATGATAAGGACGCGGATAGTAGAAATGATTCGGATTGGTATAAGTAACATAAATCCGGAAAGACCAATGCCCGCCACTCACATAAATCGGACGGAAAAAGTAGGCAGCCTGCATGAAACGGGAATACTGTCTGCGGCTCAATACCCAGCGTAAATCGTCATTGCGTATATCCAGATAATCGTAATACCGATTCAACGCCCATTCTTCACCCCTCAGCACATCATCCATCAGATAACGTACACCTGAAATAAAGTCATAATTAATTTCATATACATCATTATACTGAGCCGTATTCAGATTCAGTTCATAAGCCATCTTATCCGTAAGAAAGCGTGTTTCTTTACGCACTTTACTGTTACTCATGGCCGCATGGCAGGCAACAGTACTCATTATTACGGCAAATAACATAAATAATATTCGTTTCATGGCAGCATTCTTTACAAGTTTATATTCCATCATTTTAGTAAAAACAAAAATAGGGGAATATTTTCCCCCATCCTTCTGTTTCTCTCTAATATGTTATAGGGAAAACCCTATTGCAGGTAGGGATTAGAGTTTTTTTACCAGTTCAATCCCATTTTCCTGCAGCAATACCACATGTTTTTTGTATAAATCGCCAACTGCTTTTTTAAAGGTTTTCTTGCTGACACCGAATGTATCGTAAATCTCTTCGGCAGGGCTCTTGTCATGCAAAGTGATGTGTCCGCCCTGCTCACGGATATAATCCAATAAGGTAGCAGCAAAGTCTTCCACCTTGCCCTGCCCCGGTTTCTGAAGTATCAGTCAATCTTGCCATCCTCGCGAACCTGCTTTACATAAGCCTTCAATGTCATGCCTGTATGCAGGGGTTGAAATATCTCGCTTTCATACAGCAAACCGCTATATCGGTTCTCAATAATAGCCTTAAAACCTAAATCAGTCTTCTGCCAGATAAGTATGCTGACTTCCTGACCGGTTCATAAGGCGCTTTTTCTTTCGAAAGATAACGGTCCACTTTGGCAGAGGCTACAATCCGATAACTCTCGTCATCCAGATGAGCATGGATTACATATTGCTTCCCAACCTGCATCTTCATTTTCTGTTCACGGAAAGGAACAAACAAATCTTTCATCAATCCCCAGTTGAGGAAAGCGCCGTATTGATTTATCCATGCCACTTCCAAACAGGCAAACTCACCGACCTGTACTAATGGTGTCAGCGTAGTAGCTACCAACCGTTCCTCGTTATCCAGGTAGATAAACACAGTCAGTTCATCTCCCGGCTTGCAGTTTTCGGGCACATAACGCGACGGAAGCAGAATCTCTCCTTCTTCACCACCATCCAGATACATGCCGAAATCAACCTCTTTCACCACCCTCAAGGTATTGAACTTCCTAACTCTATACTCATACAAATTATATTTCGTAATATTTATAACAAGAACGATACACAATAGAACACAGCCTGTTCCGGCATCCTGCGCAAAGATAGTGAAAGGTGAGCGCAATACCAAGCCAAAAGCCCGCTTTTGAGCGCGGGTACTTCCGAGCAGCATCCTACCTTATATAAAGATAAGGAATAACTTTTCGCTCTAAAAGATAACTTTTTTATATAAACAACTCCTCCGGAAAACGATTATCTTTGTAACGTAACAATTGACCAAAGCGTTTATTATTCACCTTTAAATAATATAATTATGGAATTTATTACAAACGAAAAGCTGACCATTGTAGGTGCAGCCGGTATGATCGGCTCCAACATGGCACAGACTGCAATCATGATGCACCTCACCCCGAACATCTGTTTATACGACCCCTATGCTCCCGGTCTGGAAGGTGTGGCAGAAGAAATGTTCCACTGCGGATTTGAAGGCCTGAACCTGACATTCACATCCGACATTAAAGAGCTCTAACCGATGCCAAATATGTAGTGTCTTCCGGTGGTGCAGCCCGTAAAGCAGGTATGACCCGTGAGGATTTGCTAAAAGCAATGCCGCCATTGCCGAAGAATTCGGTAAGAACGTGAAAGCTTACTGCCCGGATGTGAAGCACGTGGTTGTCATCTTTAACCCAGCCGATATTACCGGCCTGATTACATTATTGTACTCAGGATTGAAGCCATCTCAGGTTACAACACTGGCAGCCCTTGACAGTACCCGCCTGCGTAGCAACTTTCCAAACATTTCGGCATTGCTCCCGATAAGATAGAGAACTGCCGTACATATGGCGGACATGGTGAACAAATGGCTGTATATGCTTCTACCGCCAAAATAGATGGGAAACCGTTGCTGGATATCATCGGCACTCCTGCCCTGACAAAGGAAGAATGGGCAGAAATACAGACCAAAGTTACCAAAGGCGGCGCTAACATTATCGCTTTGCGCGGTCGTTCTTCTTTCCAAAGCCCTGCGTACATTTCCATAGAAATGATTGCTGCCGCCATGGGTGGAAAGCCTTTCCGCTGGCCGGCAGGCACATATGTGCACAGTCACGGTTTCGACCATATCATGATGGCTATGGAAACCGAAATCAATAAGGACGGTGTGCACTACAAAGAGCTGAAAGGTACTCCCGAAGAAGAGGCTAAACTGAAAGAAAGTTACGCCCACCTCTGTAAACTACGCGACGAAGTTATAGGAATGGGCGTATTGCCGCCCATTAAAGACTGGCACAGTATCAATCCGAATATAGATTAAGCAATTACGTAGAAATCTATACTCATAAATAATACAAATATCCCCTTTGTTTTTGTTTTAAAAGCTACAAAGGGGATTTTTCTAATATTTTTCCTCAAAAAGCCTTGTAGTATAAAAAAATATCTTTATCTTTGCACCCGCAAACGAAAAAGGTGCCATAGCTCAGTTGGTAGAGCAAAGGACTGAAAATCCTTGTGTCCCCGGTTCGATTCCTGGTGGCACCACTTTTCAAAAGCAATCGGAATGTAG